>SPJK01067132.1_pt1 | contig 18708 bp, 23 predicted proteins | sample 3741771 | NCBI WGS metagenome assembly SPJK01 (sample SAMN10925997, study PRJNA522277) | cold seep metagenome | isolation source: Elba SIP-enriched marine methane seep metagenome, extraction at timepoint T2 | place: Italy: coast of Elba, Mediterranean Sea
CGTTAGCTCTCAGGATGTTCAATGACAACTAACAAGCACGGATTCAGTAGGTACATACCTCAAGAAACGAAGCTGGAAATACGCCGAAGGTCAAAGTTTGGATGCGTTGTTTGTAGGTGTGCATTCTATCAATATGAACACATGATTCCTGAATACCATGATGCTGATGAACACAACCCTGACAATATGTGTTTATTATGCGGTCATTGTCATGACAAAGTAACAAGGGGAATTGTTATGATCCATTGATTCACATTTTCAATGACTTAAAACCTTAAAATATTTCCTGAAATAATATCTAAAACATCATCTCCACCGGATATTTTAGGCCAGGATAAATCTTCAGTAATTCGTAAAGTTCTATTGTCGTAATCAATTATTATTCCTTGAAGACCGTTATTATCTGTAGCAAATTCAGTCCACTGATTTAATCCTCCCCCTGCAAATAATGTTCTTGTTAGCGTTCCGTTTGCTACTGTATTTGGATTTGCTGCATTGATAATCACTGAAAAATCACATAGTTCTTGCTGGTTAGTTCCTGGACTTGCAATTACTTTCCAGGATATGGAGATTACAGTGCCCCCAATTTCGGTAACTTCTCCTAAACCCGGGCTAAAAATAGCAGGGATAGTATCATCATTGACTGAATCACCAGAAAAATTAAGTATGCCATTTTGTGAATTTGCCATTTGGGCTAAAATAAAATCAACGGTACCGACTGATAGAATTTCACCATCAATTAAAACATCCACATTATCACTATCCTGTCTAATTCCTATACAATTATTATTATCATAACAAACATACCGATAACCAAAACCAGTGAATGGACCGTTATAATTATTAAAAAAAATATCGTTAAAATTGATTAAAGCCCAGTTTGCTATTGAAAGTATTTGCTCTTTATCTGGATTTTGTGTTGCTTGAGTTTGAATTGGCAAAATAGAACAACTCAATAGTAGAATGTATGAAAAGAATTTCCGGTTAACTTGATTTATTTGGCAGAATGTAATCTTCATATGTAATTTCCTTTTTTATAATATATCGCTTAATGCTACCCTGTCTCAGGGCATTCTTTTTAAAATTCTTAAAAATTAATAAATTAGGGTTTTTATCAGTATCTTGACGTACTGACTGTAATCTTACGCTAAAAGATTTTCTTCAACATCAATACTATACTTACGGAAAAGTATTAATCATTGAAAATGTTACTACAATATTAAATTTTTCATTGGAATTGTCAATCTAACATTTATTTTCTAGGGATTTCACGATATATTTTCTCAACCCCGTAGGTGCAATGTTACCAAACAAGCGAACAATCGACGAAGAAGTCTATGGATGGAATGGTTTTGAATGGAAGAGATGGAATGAAAACAATTTATGAAAATAGGTGCTATACAATGTTCATGATGACCCGAACATTGCGTAACCAATTACTGTACATAGAATCATCCACTCATTTTTTGCAAAGTGTATTGATTGACACCATTCCTAAAAATCTGTTATTTCGTAGATCATAAATATGCCTATTCGCGGAATTATTTTGTGTATTGTGGGCTCAATAGCATTGATGTGTGGAGGCTTACTTTGGTTGTATCAATCCACAGGACAAAACGCTAAAGTAGTTAAGCGGCTTCCTGTCAATCTCTCGCAATCCTCTGTAAGCGAGTCCACTGAAGCCTTTTCAATTGCTGGTGATGTCTATTTAACACTTTGGTTAAAAGTGCCGGGGAGAGCAATCGAAACAAAAGAAATTAGTTTCACTGCAAACTTTATTAACGCTACTGGTGCAAACGTTTCTCAAATAGTGAAAGAGTTTGGTTTTTTTCATACCCGTACCAGCGTAGCTGATGGCCAATTGTATAAAATTGGAGCGCATCGTTTTTCCAACGGTTTTATTGGCAGCTTACACTTTATTAGAATAAGTGAATGGAACCCTAATTATGATGCTATGTTGCTCGTGAAGATGACCGATCCAAAATCTGAAATTAACCCTTTGTATTACGCTGGAATTATTACTTTGGGAGCTTTATTGATTACTTTTGGAATACTATTAATGAACCGGGCTAGTCCTTATCAACGGAGCCATACCTGACAATGGGTATTCTAAGTTTTTCGTTCTTAAAAAGTCCCCTTTGAACCTAAATTTTTAAGTTGGACATGAAATGTATGGAAATTTGGTCAACTAAAGACAATAGTTCCTGCAGTTTGTGACTAGATTTCTTTACAATGCGAAGGAACGATTTTCCCTCACCAGAGGTGAACAATAAAAAAATCAGTGTACGGCACACAATCAATAATTTTGGAAACGAGCTTTCAACTCATTTTTCCAGGTTGAATTAAGCTCATCGTAAATGCGCCTCAATAAAGCAATACTTTGAAAACGATTTGTACAAAAAAATCTGATTCAAATCAAACCTGACAGATACCAATAAAGAGGTAACTGTTAGATCTAGGCGTCGGTCTGATGAATGATTAAATTTGTCACGGTGAGCTGTCTTTGAAATTTTAAACATGAAAACTGGAAATTGTGCCTTAATGAGGCTCCATTTTTCTACAAGTATTCTTATCCTCTTTCCCGCATAAAAAACAAAGGGGATAGACTCGATTGATTTAAGATAACAGAATAAAGTGTCTGAGATAAAGCTGAAATTGTCATAAAAACAATATATTAATTTTTTTTAAACAGCCAGGATTAAATATCAATCGTTAGAGTAGAAGACCAGTATTTCTCACTCAATCCGAAAAAATACTAATTTAAAGGTTAACCCCGGTGCAGTTTAAAAAAGGCTACAAAAATTTACAACTTTAGGCGACAACTAACTTGAAAAACGCCGATCTATGGCACCCGAAAAAACAAAGTCTACCTCCTGGCGTAAACGAAAATTTAATGACATAGAATAAACTTGAATCACCAACATATCAGGATAATGGTTGTGGTATGTCAATCAGCATCAAATATTTTCCACTTTCAGTAGCAACTTTCCCGTTGTTACTTTTTATTATTCTTTATATAACAATTAGGTACAACATGATTAATGGTAAACAATGGAATATCATCAAAGCTGATTGATAACAGCTTTTCCCATTGTGTTACCATTATTACTGATTACCAAGCAAGGGGAATATTCCGATGAAAAAACTTACAGCTTCATACCTGGTACTGGCTCCTATTGCAGCAATCGCTCAAAATCCATACGCTGGTATAAACCAGGCTGACATGCAGAATATGATGCAGCAGATGCAGGAAGCACAGGTCTGTATGGAAAAGATTGACAGGGAAAAATTGCAGAAACTTGAAAACAGGGGCATACAGTTTGAGAGTGAAATGAAGTCACTTTGTGCAAGTGGAAAACGCAACCAGGCGCAGTCCGAAGCGATTAAATTTTCACGTGAGATATTGGACAATCAATCAATTCAGGAACTAAGAAACTGTACTAAGAATATGCAGGGTATGATGAAGAACATGGCCCAGCAGATTCACCAAAGCATGCCGACGATCATCCAGGACAGGGACTACTCAAATGAACATGTCTGTGACGGATTAAATTGAGAAAAGTGACTTAATATTAATGGACATTGAAAGGATTTGAAATATAGTATGGCTATTTGATGAGAGATCATGTCTTTAAGTGGGCCACCAAAATATGCAGAGTTATACATGGTTGGTTTCTTGAAGGGTAAGGGGGTCAAAAGAGCTAGAGGGTCCTGCCTAATTTGGTTAAGGTGTCAGCCAGCTTGATTTTTAATTTTGAGAGGGAAAGCAAATACGATGTTTTCCCTAAAATTTTATAACTAAAAAATCCACCCGATAAAGACGCGTAATTTTGACGTTAGGCTCTTTAGAGAAAGTATATGTATACAGATGAAGATCTAAATTTTGCAGTAAAAAAAGGGATTTTCTCTGCAGAATCCGTTGAGGAATTCCGAGCGATATTGACTGAACAGAAAAACTCGCCCTTCGTGGATGAAGAGAATTTCAGATTAATTAGTGGCTTTAACGACATCTTTGTTGTCATAGCATGTATGCTTCTGCTTTTTTCTTCTTTATGGGTGTTTAAATCAGCAACTAGCAATGACAGTTTAGGGCTTATAACCTTTACTATTCTGTCATGGTGCTTAACTGAATTTTTTGTACTTAAAAGAAAAATGGCCCTTCCTGCTATAGTTCTGCTACTGTCATTTATTGGCGGCTTATTTGCTGTAGTAATATCTTTTTTTAGTCCACCTTCCGAAATTTCTTTTATATCAGCCGCTGCGATATCAACTATAGCAGCATATTTTCATTGGTTACGTTTCAGGGTTCCTATCACCGTTGCGGTGGGTACGGCAGCGGCTGTTGGCCTTGTGGCTTCAATTACTCTAAGTGTTTTCCCCAATGCCAATAATTGGCTTTTAGCTATCATGTTTTTGTGCGGCTTGCTAGCATTTTTTATGGCTATGTATTGGGATGCCTCTGACACAGTGAGAACAACTCGCCGTTCCGATGTAGCGTTTTGGCTACACCTGCTTTCTGCCCCATTAATTATTCATCCTGTTTTCTCAAGCTTGGGCGTGTTAGATGGAAATGAAAGCATAGGTAGTATGGCTATTGTAGTTTTGCTATACATAATTATGACCTTAATTTCTATTACAATAGATCGACGTGCGTTTATGGTTTCCTCTTTAGTATATGTACTATATGCAATCACAAGTCTTATTAAAGCATATGGTGGTGTGGGCTATAGTTTCGCGTTAACGGGAGTCTTTATGGGGAGCATGCTTTTATTGTTATCTGCGTTTTGGCATCGGGCACGAGCATCGTTGGTTAAAAAATTACCTAGCCTGGTTAAATGTTATATTCCAAAAATTCAAGCAGGGTAAATGCTCAAACGCCTAACAAGTAAAGCCAGCATGGCCCTTCGGGCTGGATGCGCTAACGCGTGCCGCTGCTTTGGGCGTGTGTATTTCAATAATGATAACGGAGTTGAGCGATTAACAGATTATCATCGGTGACTTTATACACAATTCTATGTTCATCGTTAATGCGTCTTGACCAATAACCAGAGAGGCTATGTTTTAAAGGTTCTGGTTTACCAATACCTTCAAAGGGCTCACGCTGAATATGCCTAATTAATGTATTAATCCTTTTTAAAATAGCTTTATCCGTTTTTTGCCAAAACAAGTAATTGTCCCAAGCCTTGGAGGAAAATGTGAGCGTCATTCAATTAATTTTCGTTCAATACCTTTTCCATCTTCAAATTCGGCTATAGACTCAAGTAAATGTCGGGCATTCGCAGGCGAACGCAGTAGATAGGCTGTTTCTTCCATGGCTTGGTAGTCTTCTAAAGAAATCATTACTACAGGAGACTCTCGTTTTCTTGTAATAATCACTGGGTCATGATCATTACAAACTTTTTCCATTGTTTTAGCCAAATTTGCGCGGGCAGCGGTGTAGCTTATAGCATCCATAAGAACCTCATTAAATCAATCTGTACAGTTTCAAGTACAGTGAGTATAATCACACATAACAACCGCGTCAACTCTGACGGCATAAAGCCAGTATTTCTCGTTCGAACCCCAAAAAATACAAATTCTACCTTCGGAAAAAGGAGGTAATAGGAAATAATGGGCGAACATCGCGAAATTTGTTGATATCGTCAAATTCTTCACTTGTAAAAGCACTCCACATCTTTAGACGATTGGGAGCGCTATAGTCAAAGAATAGAATGTAATGTTGGTTCGCTCCATTCCTGAACTGCGCTTTGAGAGTCTTTCCGTTAATTTTACCTAGCCAGTCAACAAGAGTTAGCGAGATTGTTGCTTCCTGGTATGTCATCCCAATAAATGGTATTCCTCGTATCATGGCTTGCCTTTGATCTTCGTTAAGGTGTTTTGCAGTCACAAGGTATTGTTTAATGCGTTCCTGGTCAACGATGTTGAGTCGTTCATCAGCCGTCATAATGACAGCACATGAAACGAAAAGCAATAATGACAATATAATGAATATTGAGTGTTTCAATTTTGGTCTCCCTTTGTTTCATAACCCAAAAACTGAATCATTTGCCGCAAAAAGCTAAGTTATTGAAAAATGCTGTGGTCAAGAGGATGCTTAATTAGGTCTAAAAATTAATATAAAACTGTAATGCAGGGCTATATCCCCGGTTGAAAGTCAGTTTAGAGGCTCAATGAGCCTTTCTTCAGCAGTGATGCTGATAATGTACTTTCTGGCATCATTCATCGCAGCATAAAATAGCTGGCTATAAACACCTCAGTGAGCAGTAAAAAACGATAAGTGTAGTTAGATTGAAATTCAAAACAGCCGTTTTCTTCCAGCTGCTTTTTAAGTTCATTGTAATGATTTAAAGTATGTATCACATTTCTTCAGGTTCCTGGTTTTTAAATATTGACAAACAGTGGCTGCCTCGGTTCATAGCTAACGAAAAAAACTAAGCCGCCTTGGTCGTCTGTCGACTGGAATGATTTGATTTATCTATCTGATGACTTTCTTTTCATATTTCAAACCAGTTTGTATGAATGTTTTTAAATCTAACTCTTCGCAATATGAAGTGGCTACACTAAACCGGGCACATAAGATAGATATCTTAAACCAAATTGGAAAGGTAGATAGGCTGGAAGGGTCATGCCTTACAATTGACATGAGCAAGGTGGCCTCATAAAACCCAACCTAATTTCAGTTGGGAATATAAAAATGGCAAGACCCTTAAGAATCGAATTTGTGGCCGGCATATATCATGTTACGAGCAGAAGAAATGCACGTGAAGATATCTATGCCGACGACGATGAGCGGATAATTTTTTTACAATTATTGCAAATAACTCTTCAACAATCGCTAGGAAGCAATAGCTAAGGCGTTTTTGAGTGGTTTGTATGAAGTCGGCGTGGTTTTTGGTGAAAGTGATGCCTACAGTAAACAGAACTGTTAAATTATATGAGGAAAGGTTTTTAACTTTGTGTTTTGTAAGGCCTGAACATCCCTCTGCACTTCTCAAATGGCCCGATTACCCCGAATTGTTATTCCAAACCAGCCACTGCATATTATGCACCGTGGCAATAATCGACAAGATATCTTTCAATCTGAAGAGGATATGGCTCGCATCAACATAGATCTAGCCTATGCCTTATCCAAATCAAGCTGTTTTATTCATGCTTATGACATCATGGCCAATCTTTACATCTGCTAGTTACACCTGCTGATAAAACACAGCTGAGTAAGTTTATGCAAATCATGGCTAATCGATATGTTCGTTTATTCAATGCCACACGAAAAAGAACAGGCACTCTCTGGGAAGGCCGGTTCAAGTCATGTCTCATTGATAGTGAGAATTATCTTTTTAGTCTCTATCGCTATATTGAAATGAATCCTGTTAAAGCGAATAGGGTTAAAAAAATAGCTGATTATCCCTGGTCGAGTTTTCGACATAATGCATTAGGCGAAGAAAATAGTTTAATTACTGAATATGTTTGATATCGGGATTTAGGCGAAAGTGTTTCGAGTCAGGCAGAAAATTATCAGAAACTAATTGATGCACCCGATCGCAAATCGTAAGAACAATAAATCACAGAAGCAACGATGTGAGGGGAAATTTATGGCACCAGTGAATTTCACCATAAAAACAGTCAACTAGTTTCAAGAGTAACAAAGCTTACGTCACATGGAGGACATAGAAAAATGAAGACTATAAAAATCAAGCTTGCTGACTAGATTTTTTGATTAGATAAGCTTTTTTCAGGATTAATTGTTTTGTAGGAAATTCAATTATATCCAGAAAGTAGTTGAAGCTTAACTTTGATTTACTCCTGATTCCATATTATTCAGACACTTGATGCTTCATTGGTAGCAGTGTTAGCCACTGACCCCTTGACTTCTACATTGAACACTCAGTCCTGTTTGTTCAGCCAGCATCAAAAGCCTGATTGAGCTGTTATTGTTGAGAGTATTATTCATGATTACCCCGCACAACAGGAAAGTTCCGTCACATCTTTGTTAAAAGTTTGAGCGCAAAGCTTAATACCTTCTACCATTGTTAAATATGGAAAAAGTTGTCCAGCCAGGTCTTCTATGGTCATTTGATTTTGTATGGCCAACGCCGCTGTCTGGATCATTTCCCCTGCTTCAGGAGCCAGTATTTGTGCGCCTATTAAACGCCTGCTGTCTTCTTCCATCACCAATTTAACAAAACCTCTGGTTTCAAAGTTCGCGAGTGCTCTCGGTACATTTTCTAATGACAATAATCGCACATCGGTTTCAATCTTATTATGATGTGCTTCCGCTTCCGTTAAACCCACTGTGGCCATTTGTGGTTCTGTAAACATAACAGCGGGCATAGCGGATAAATTAATCGTTGCATCACCGCCTGTCATATTGATGGCAGCACGGGTTCCTGCGGCTGCGGCAACATAAACAAACTGAGGCTGATTGGTACAGTCGCCTGCGGCATAAATATGTTCAACATTGGTACGCATATGATCATCTACGGTAATGGTTCCACCTTTATCCATAGATACCCCGGCTTTATCTAATGCCAAGTTGTTAGTGTTGGGTGGACGCCCCGTAGCAATCAATAATTGATCACTGGTTAATGTCTGTCTTTTCGTGGTTTTTATGGTGAACTTACCTGACGAAAGCATCCCCTTTTTATATGAAACCGCTTCAGCTTGCGTATGAGTCAAAATCGTCATGCCTTCAGTTTCCAGAATTTTATGCAATTCTGAACCAATATCCGGGTCTTCATTAAATAATAGTGAATGACGTGCCAATAAGGTGACTTTTGTACCTAATCTCAAATAAGCCTGTGCCAATTCCAGGGCAACAATGGAGGACCCAATCACGCACAATGTATCTGGAATAGTTTTTGCTTCCAAGGCTTCTGTTGATGTCCAATAAGGTGTTTCTGCCAAGCCTGATATAGGAGGAATACTAGAAGATGCCCCTGTCGCAATAAGAAATCGGTCTGCTTTAATTTCAGTGAAATCACCATGATCCTGATCAACAATCAATGTATTGGAATCTTTAAATTGAGCATCGCCTTTCACTAAGGTAATGTTGGGGTTGGATTCTAAAATACTTTCATATTTAGCCGCTCTCAGTTCATCCACTCTGGCTTGCTGCTGAGCCAATAATTGTTTACGGTCAATAACGGGTTTGTTTTTTTTGATACCATCAAAGGCATGATCTTGTTGCAAATGCGCAATATGCGCAGCGCGGATCATGATTTTTGAAGGGACGCAACCGATATTCACGCAAGTTCCGCCTATCATGGGTTTACGTTCAATTAGAGTGACTTTAGCCCCATTTTCTACCGCTTTGATCGCACAGGCGAAAGCCCCCGATCCGGTACCAATAATAGCCACATGAAGTTGCTGACTGTTGTTTGCAGCAGAAAGAGTCGGGTTATCTGTATTCGACTGTTCCTTATCTATTTCAGTGACCTGATAACCTTTATCTTCAATCTTTCCGATCAGTGATTTCAGACTGGTTTCTCCGCTGACCGTCAGTAATCCTATGCCTTCAGGATAAGATACTTTAATCTCTACACCGTTTAATGCATTCAATTTTTTTTCAATACCTCCAACACAGCCAAGACAGGTCATTCCTTCAATTTTTAATTGTTTAGTCCACATGAGTGTTCCTGAGTTTATTTTTCTGGATGAATAGCGGCTGGATAACCTATATTAGTCGTGGTTTTTATCAAGGTTTCTATATTGGTATTTTTTGGGTCAAAAATGACATTCGCTGTTTTACTGGAAAAGTTCACCTTAGCACTCTGTACCCCATTAACACCCTGTAATGCCTTTCTGATAGTGATTGGGCACATCGCACAAGTCATGTTTTGCACATCAAGTGTGACAGATTGACTGTTATTTTGTGTTTGTTCTGTGGATTTGGCTTGTACGGTTTGGGTAGAAATAAAACCAACCATTAAACTTAATACGATTAATGAATAATTTAAATTTTTCATTTTTTTCTCCATTAAAGAATATAAGGGGCATACCAGGGAAAGCTCAGTAATGACAATAAGCCCACTGAACCGATCCAGAAAATAATACGTTGATTACGCAATACTTTTGGATTGACACACACATTGCCCTCTTTGCACTCATCTTCAGATAAATATAATTTTATAAAAGCCATCCATATAAAGAGTAAAGTCAGTGCAAAAAAGAAAGGTCTGACCGCCTCCATTGAAGTGAGTGTACTCATCCAGGCTCCTCCAAACCCCAATGATAAAAATAGTAACGGACCGACGCAGCAGACAGATGCACCTATAGCTGCTAATATTGCACCAATACCCAGCCAAGGGGTACTTTTTTCGATGGTTTCTTGTTCTTGAGCCATTTTGTTCTCCTAAGTTAGAGTGTTGTTTGTAAAGTCAGCATTTAAGGCAAACCGTTATTTAGTCAGCTTGAGAGAAATTCTAAACCCTGTTCTTTAGAACAGAGTCAAGAGGCGTTTTTATTTTTTGAAAATATTGTTCGTGAAGTTAAGCTAGAATGAAAGGACTTACCAGAACATAACCCATAATGTCTACACTAATACAGAAGCTACCCAAAAACGTCATTCAGCTGTTTTTGTGTAAGCGTGCTTGATACGATTGATTGGTCTTCTTGACTACAGTTGCCTGAAAAATAGAGTTTACGATAGCCAAAATCGATAAAAATTAGAGTGAAAACGAAAAAAAACAAAGGGAACTGTTTTTTGCAGTTAAAGAGCTGAGTCATGCACCCAATCATTCGTATGAATAATATTGGAGCAAGGCAACAAGTAAGCATAATACCGAAGACTGGCCAAGTTTCATTTTTAGATGTCTTTTCTAAGTTTTGTTTCATGCTGGTTCTCCAAAATAACAGCGTTATTGCCGCCTACCGTTAATATTTCAGCAAAGAATATTTGCTAAATATTATTGATATTCATGCATTTAAGAGAGTAATTCCTGTTCATTAAGAACAGAATCATGACTAAATTATATCGTTTTGGAAAATTTAGGAATTTGGGTCTGGCTTATTAGAAAAAGTATCAATAAGGGAGCAGTGACCCTTAGATTTAACTTGCCGACAGTTGTTGACTAAGCTATCAAGAACATTGCGAAGTGCTGTTAGGTCTCTTAATTGTTCATCAATTTGTTTGCGCTTTTGCTCAGCTATTTTTTGCACATCTTCGCAATGTTCACCATCCAATGATAATAATTCTGCGATTTCTTTTAAGGTAAAACCAGATTGCTGGGCACGTTTAATAAATAGAATTCGGGCAATCACTTCTTTTGGGTATTGTCGATACCCTGTTGCTGGCTTTACTGGTTCATTTATCAACCCTTTGCGCTGGTAATACCTGATTGTTTCAACGGTTACATTGGCTCGTTTAGCTAATTTCCCAATTGTTAATTTCATTTTATGAGTATTTTATTCATCATATTAGAAGGAAAGAAAAAAATGACTTAATCCGTAAGTAGTTTTATTTTGTACTACTCAAGTCTTACCGGACACATTTTTTAGAGCGTTTTCATAGTTAATGATCACCACTGGTAGTCTGCAGCCTCTCAAAATTGTAATACCTCTTGTAAGCAGCGACCTCTTTTTTCATATGCTCAGAGGTTGGCTAGGTAACTTTAACTAATCAGTCGTGTTTGAGGCTGCCAAAAAAGCGCTCAACTAGTGTTTAATTGCATAATTAAAGCACATTTATTATTTGCAATAAATTATTGTTTTTAATATGTTTTTTAAATTATAGCACCGAACCTATAAATGCAAATAAACACTAGTGCATTATCTCAGCAAGCTCCAATATCGCCCATGCTCGCTCCATAGATTCTATTCATCCCGTAATTTCCGATAGCTCTGACTGGTATACTGTGATCCACGGTCACTATGAAACACCCGCTCCAAAGGTAGTTCAAATAACAGGTTGATACGACGATGCCGATGAAAATATCTGCGTTAATCAGCTGTCCGGGGCGTTTTTCCTGGTGGAATAAGCTGAGGTACTGACCTGCATAACCCGGGCCTAAGAACAAACGCTGCTTCTTTATATGCTTTAGACTAGTGTTTGTATGTTCGTTTCTGTCCCATTCTGACACCTTAATATTTGATCATTATTATTTAAGTATCCGGTTCTATTTGACTACTAAAGATCCAGTTATTTCTTTCTGAAGAAGGTCTGGTTAAACATGATATCTAAGCGATCTGATACACTTAATACTTTAATAAAAAACAGCAAAGGAGTTTATGATGAAAACAATGACCTGTCATCAGCTGGGCGGCGCCTGTGATAAAGCCTTTCATGCTGAGACCTTTGAAGAATTGGCTGAAATGAGTCAACAACACGGAATGGAGATGTTTCAAAAACAAGATGCGGCGCATCTTGAAGCGATGAAAAAAATACAGGAGCGCATGAAATCACCGGGAGAAATGGATAAATGGATTGCCGCCAGACGCAAAGAATTTGAAGCTTTAGCTGACAGTTAAGCTGAACCAATTATTATACAGGTTAGCCTATTGATTCGATTTTTAAAAAAACAGCATGTATCTAATGATTTTGTCGAAAAATCTGGTTGCAAATTCTGAACAAAATAGCTGAAACCAGAACAGCTATGCCTTTCGCTATTTTATTTAAGCTATTGTGTCAGTTTCTTCATGACACTCCGGGCTAAAAATTCAATATAGCCGCACCGTCTTTAACCTGATTATGGACAAAACTGGCACTGCGGATATCTATACCGTCAATCAGGTAATCATTGCCTTTTCCCTTTTGTATTTGTGTATAAAAAAATTGTAAAGAATTCGCGTTTGTCTGGTGGATCTATCGGGGTTTGTTTTTTTGAAATTCAGGCATATTTTTTAGGGTTTAAATCCTGGCGGATTCTGATACACTCAACATTCTTGTCTTTAATCATTCAAACCTGTCAAGGCATATATTTCGCGATAGTTTGTCATAGACTAAATTCTGGGTGATTCAGGGTGTGATGAAGGGAAATTTCAATATCTATGTTTAAGAGGAGGTGTTAGAGTGAAAAATGTACTGGTTTTAATCATGTTCAGTTTGATTTCGTTGTCTGTGCATGCAGCGAAAAATTTGAATTCAGATAAATCGACTATTCATTTTGTTTCGGTTAAAAAATCTTCTATTGGTGAGGTTCATCAGTTTAAAACGTTTAGTGGAAAGATTGAGAGTGGTAATATTGAGGTAGAAATTGCGTTGGACAGTGTTGAGACTCAGATTCCCATTCGAAATCAAAGAATGCGGGAGCTGCTATTTGAGACAGTCAAGTTCCCTAATGCCATTATTAAGACTCAAGTTGATGCGCAGCAGCTTTCAAGTTTAAAACCAGGCAGTCGCTTAAGCGCTTCTGTTGAGCTCAAGGTGAGTTTGCATGGACATGTAGTTGAAGTTCCAGCTGAATTGTTGATTATCAAGCTCTCCGCTAATCAGGTGTTAGTCAGCTCTGCCAGCCCTGTTGTGATAAATGTGAAAGACTTTGGTTTGGAAAAAGGGGTTGATGCTTTAAGAGAGGTTGCCGGTTTGCCTTCTATCAGCACTTCTATTCCTGCTACATTTAATTTAGTGTTTCAATAAAGTGTTATTCGGACTTGAAATCTGGCTTTCGGGTCTTTTTTCAAGTCCATAAAAAATATGCTCATCGTTGATTATTAATTTAATGGAAATTAAAAATAATAAAATATTGATAAGCCTGCACCCCAGTCCTCCGTGCTTTTACTTAAGCCTTTAATGACATATTCTTGTATTTTCCAGTGTGCCGTTAGCCTTTGACTACTGAAGGCAGTTATGCGAATTTTTTCAGTGGATTTGTTGAAAACTCTTTGCCTTATTGATAAATCTGCTCCAGCAGATATGTATTTACTCAGTTTGTAACTAAACCCTGTGGAGCCAAAAATGACATTGTTTAAATTTGGGCTGCCAAAAATTTTATAGCCTAAACGTGCATAGGGCGTGATATCTGTAAATATTTTATAAACGCCTATTCTAAATGAATAGTCTGTTTTGCCTGTCCCCAGAAATTTTGTTTTGCTTGCTGTACCAATATTTACTTTGGCTTCAAAATCCATTAACAATTTATGTTTTTTATGCGTAAAAAATTGATAATTGACCGAGGCGGTTACATTCCCAATACCTGATGAGGAGGTAATAATTTCTTTTCGCTGTTGATTTTGATCCAGTATGACTTTGGTAGGGCCTGATCTTTTCAGGTATGGAACTAATAAATTGAATCTAAACTTTTCGTATTTAAATTTGAGCTTAAATGGAAAATAGAAAATTTCGGAATTACTTCTGTTGCCATAGTCTCCTGTTAAATAAAAAGTGCCTGTTGAAAATGTAAGTTTTTGTTTTGCATTAACAAAAGGGCTGCATAGGATAAGTATTATCAATATAACCCAACGTTTGTTTTGTATTAACACCATAATCTTGTTCCTGATGCTAACCCGGATATTGAGTCAGGGCGGAAAGTAAATTAAGAAAGTAAAAACTATTCAAAGATATAGATATTTTTTCTGATTTTTGAAAAATACAGTTTGTACCTGAATGGTTTTGGCAGCTGTAAAAGTTATATTTCGGGTTCTTCGATTTCAGGTTGCTCGACTTCTTCCACTTCGGGTTCTTCGATTTCAGGTTGCTCGACTTCTTCCACTTCGGGTTCTTCGATTTCAGGCTGTTCGATCTCTTCCATTTCGGGTTCTTCGATTTCAGGCTGCTCGATTTCTTCCATTTCGGGTTCTTCGATTTCAGGCTGTTCGATCTCTTCCATTTCGGGTTCTTCGATTTCAGGCTGTTCGATCTCTTCCATTTCGGGTTCTTCGATTTCAGGCTGCTCGATCTCTTCCATTTCGGGTTCTTCGATTTCAGGCTGCTCGATTTCTTCCATTTCGGGCATTTCAATTTCAGGCTGCTCGATCTCTTCCATTTCGGGCATTTCAATTTCAGGCTGTTCGATCTCTTCCATTTCGGGTATTTCAATTTCAGGTTGTTCGATCTCTTCCATTTCGGGCATTTCAATTTCAGGCTGTTCGATCTCTTCCATTTCGGGTATTTCAATTTCAGGTTGTTCGATCTCTTCCATTTCGGGTATTTCAATTTCAGGCTGCTCGATCTCTTCCATTTCGGGCATTTCGATTTCCAACTCCTCAAGTTCAGGAATTTCAATGTCTTCAAAATCTGGTATTTCAATTTCAGGTATTTCAATGTCTTCAATTTCAGGAACTTCCAGATTCTCTAGTTCTGGAAGTTCAAGGTCATTGACATCAGAAATGGGCAGGTCTTCTGCGTCTGGTAATTCAATTTCCGATGCTTCAGGCATTGGCATTTCAGGGACTACTATTTCTTCAATTTCGGGTTCATCAATAGTTTGAATCTCTTGAATTTGGGGTATTTGATCGTCGATAGAAGGTTGTTGTGATGGTTGATCAATGTTTGGCAAGGTATTTGAGTCCATGGCTGGACTCAAATCGATCGTAGGCTTGATGGCATTATCTCTAATGTTCTCGTGGACCTGGGGGTTATTGTTCTGTACAGCATTAGTTTCAGCTTGTCCACTCACAGTAGATTGATTGCGGTTCAGTGGTTCTGTTGAAGGATTTCTGGATTGAGGCATTCGTGGATTGACTGTTTCAACCTCGTTGATCATATCGACTCTGAAAGCTGAATTAACTAATATGCTGTTTTCATTGATAAAATGTCCTCTGATAATTATATTTTGATTGGGATTAATTTCTGTCAAATAAGTGCTGATTTGATCGTTTGAAATAATACTGAAATTACGAACTTTAATGGCTTCATCAATGCGTCCCTCATTTTCGATATCAATTAATCCTTCCAAAATAACATGTTGACCTTGTTCTGGGCTGACTATAGCCAGATGTTCAGGCACTAACCTGCCATTTTCCATATAGCCAGTAATACTCAGTTGTTGCTCTACTTCTATTGACTGTTCTGTTTCCGGGGCAACCGATATACCAGCAATTGATAGACTGCCAGCTTTATTCTTTCTGGCAATACCCGTAATTTGGATTTTGTCTGTATCTGTTGAGATTTCTATCCTTCTAGCCAGTATTAAGCCATTTTTTTGTCTGAATCCACTGACCTGGACAAAATCTCCGATTTGTAAATCCGAGTTTGAACCAGGGTGGCTCAAGATAGTTGATTCGGTTAGAACGATGGTATTACCTAATACAACTGCCTGTTTTAACAATGGCTTATATTCAGTAACTGGCCCAGAAACGATGTTGAAGATATGAATTGATTCGGCATAGGTAGCGTGTTTCTTTGCAGATACGTTGACATGCACAACTTGGCCTATGGCTAATTCGTCAATACTTGCTGCTTTGCCATTCATATTAACGGGTGTTTCCTCAGAGTATTGAATTCTTATTCCATTGACACAAATACTTCCAAATTCTGTAATAGTCCCGATGACCAGGATATTGTTCAGATAGGTGTCGTTTTGATTCGGTGCGCCGTTATCAATCAGTCCGGTTCCGCCTATACCGCTGCCATTTTGGTTAAGGATGGGGCTGCCTGTACCCCCTATACCGCTACCATTATTATTTAAAACCGGACTTCCGGTTCCACCTATGCCACTACCTTCATGTAATAAAGGCATTCCTGTCCCACCGATACCACTGCCTGAGATCAGGCAGGTTTCAGCAAAAATACTGTTTGATAAACAAAGTAGAAACAGGTATAGAGCGAGTGGCCTAGGTAAAATTTTCACTGTTTAAGATTCTTTTTTTTGTTTTCGGACCGAAAAAAATAAAGACCTAACCTTATTCGCTCAATTGAATTGTGCTTTTTCTTATCTCTCTGCTGTAATTCAAATGCATGTGCATTAATTTTAAGTAAAATTTCCATGCAAAGTTCCTCGCTCATTTTCATGAGTTCCTTAACAGATTCTTCAGATAATTCATCATAATAAACTGCCCGTTCCAGCCTTGGATTGTTTTTATTTCTCAAATTATGTGTGGCGGTTGCAAGATGATCACGTAAATTTTCACCAAAAAACCAGATTTTTTCTTCAAATCCATCATCGGGAATGAATGCGTTCTGATTTAAATGAACCTTGTTGTCTTCATCTAATTCGACTATTTCCATATTTATCCATTCATCAAGAATTGCTCTGGAGCGAATATCTTTATTGATTGAACTGACCAGGCTGTCAAATGAAATCTGTTCGTCAGCCTTTGACAAACGAGGTAATGCCAAAGGCTTGCCTGGTTTTTCGCAATAATTTGGATCTCCTAACCATCTGGATATCAATAGTGCCCCTAACGAGCTGCCCTGGTTAGCTGAGGATTCCCTATTTTGGCTTCTTAAGCGCTTTACATCTTTACGATGAATACCTGTTAGAAAATTTATACGGCTATCTGTTTGTTTCTTCCCGGGTAGTTTAAATTCTGACTCAGCAGTTTCAACGTAGATTTCTTTCAATAACTCACTAATTTCAGGATAAGTGATACCTGAGGAAATTAAATATTTCACTAAAGGTTTAAGAATTTTTTTCATTGCTTTATCTATATAAAGCAAAGGGTTATGAGATATTTCTAGCAAAGTATGGCGAAAATAATTCAATCGGTTGTGGAAAATATTACCACAATAACAGAAAAAAGAGTATAGTGTGAGCCGTATTAAGTGGGAAATATACCCACGTTTATTTATTTTATGAGTTAAATTTATTCAGAGGAGAGTTTTTTATGTCAAAGCATCCTTTTATTTCAATGGTTTGTTTGTTTTCAGGATTATTGAGTGTGTCATTTCTTCAAGCAGATGAGAGTTCTCCAACAGCTGAAACGCGAAGGTTGATAGCATCTCAATGCAGCCAATGTCATGGAACAACAGGGAACAGTATGGGGGACTTCGATAGTATTGCAGGTGAAGAGTTCATAGGATTATATAGAGAGCTAGTGCATATGCATGAAGGAGATGATAATGAAGTGATGCATAAACAGATTAAAAATTACAATTTGGATCAGCTCAGGTACATCGCCAGGTTTTATTCTGAATTGCCAAAAATTTCAAACAATTTAGATCTTTTACCAGATAGCGAAGGTGGCGATGAGGTTGATTCAGAAATAGATGATGAGAACCATGATTCTGAAGAAGACGAAGAAGACGAAGAGGACGAAGAGGACGAAGAGGACGAAGAGGACGAAGAGGACGATTAGGCCCGTATACCCAAAATCTATTAATCATTCATTAAATTTAAATTGAGGATATAAAATGAAACAAATTAATCGTAGAGACTTTGTAAAGTTAATGGGTATTTCTGCTGCTTCTGCAGTTACTCCTGGGGTGATAAGAAAAGCCGGTGCATCTGTTGCGCCTCGAGTGGTTGTTGTCGGCAGTGGTTTTGCCGGTTCAACGGTTGCAAAATATTTGCGAATATGGAGTCAAAATGAAATTGATGTGACCGTAGTTGATCCTAAATCAGCGCATACTTCTTGTATTATGAGTAACCTGGTGGTCAATGAGCGCTTGAATTTAGCAGATATTACATTTGATCATGCCATATTGGCGGAGAAATATGGTGTCGAATTTGTTCAGGACAGTGTGATTAATGTCAGTTCAAATATTTCCGAAAAAATTGTTTCCTTGCAGCATGGAAGAGATTTGTATTGTGATGTTGTTGTTTTGGCGCCAGGGATTTCTCTAGATGCAGTTCCAGGTCTTGATTCCAATAAAGTGCCTCATGCGTGGATTGC
>SPJK01018108.1_pt1 | contig 18657 bp, 11 predicted proteins | sample 3741771 | NCBI WGS metagenome assembly SPJK01 (sample SAMN10925997, study PRJNA522277) | cold seep metagenome | isolation source: Elba SIP-enriched marine methane seep metagenome, extraction at timepoint T2 | place: Italy: coast of Elba, Mediterranean Sea
AATAGTCGGCCACAGGATGGTTAAACACACTGGTATCAATCCCCGATTGTCCATCAATCACATCATCGCCCTCTTCGCCCTGAAAAGTATTATTGCCGCTGTCGCCGGCAAATACATCATTAGCGCTGGAACCGGTTAACACCGATGCCCCGGCGATAAATTCTTCAATATGACTAAACTGTCCACTTGCTGTCTGTAAAACCGGGGTATAACGGATATTCAAATCTGCTCTATCCGTCGGAATCACTCTGGCGAAGTCTTCCGCAGTTTGTGCGAAAGCCGGGTCGCTACGCATCACATCCAAAGGGGTAAGCGATACGCCGTTCAGATCGCGCGGGGTTGAGCCGCCATCATCCGCCCACACCGGCTGATCCACTTCAAACGTGGCGCTGTACAGACCTTGTTCGATATCAATAACAACCTTACCTTGCAAAGTGCCGAAATCCAAAGCATCAACGCCATCGCCGCCATCAATCACGACATTCCCGGCGCCGATAACAAATCGATCATCGCCTAAGCCGCCGATGGCCTCATCATCATCTTCCAGAATCAAAACATCATTTCCCTCACGGCCATCCAGCAAATCGCCGCCCGCGCCGCCGCTTAATAAATTATCTTCATTATTGCCGCGGATTTGGTCATCACCGGCGCCGCCGATAATATTCTCAATTTCCGATATGCTATCGGTTTCGGTTCCACCGCTAAATAAGGATAAACGCGCCGTATTATTCAGCAAATCTACATCAAGATTGCCCAAACTGCTCATTTCCAAAGCGGCAAAATCAGCGCCCGGCGCGGCAAAAGCCCAGGAGGCGGTATCAATGCCGGAACCGCCGTTCAAATTATCATTACCGGAACCGCCGTGTAATAAATCATCATCTGCATCGCCGCTTAAGCTATCATTTCCCGCGCCGCCATAAAGCGCATCTCTGCCGCCGCCGCCTTGCAAATTATCATTGCCGCCTGCGCCGATCAAGCGATTGCCTAACTCATCGCCTACAATTAAATCGGCATGTTCATCGGCGCCGATCACCTCTTCAATATTGTTGACGCTGCCCGAAAAAAAACTTCGGTCGCCATTGCTTTCTATCGTTCCTTGATTTAAAAACACTTTAAAGCCGGTAAATATACTGCGATGATGAGCCACTAATACATCATAGCCATCCCCACCGTCTATCGTCACCTTTCCGCTTCTCAGCAAAATACGATCATCGCCCACATTGCCCAGCGCCTCAACCGAGCGACCGCCGGCATCGATTTCAATCAAGTCGTTATCGACTCCGCCATCAGCCATGCCTGCATCTTCCAAAGCCAGCACATCATCGCCCGACTCGCCGAACAGTTTGAAAATAACCGAACCATCACCGTCATTATTACCGCGTAAAAAATCATTGCCCCCGGCGCCGTAAACAGTGATTTCGCCGTTATCGCCCAAATCAAAATAATCCGCCTCGTCGCCGCCGTAATAGACATCAAAATTATCAACATTACCGCGACTCAAGCGGGAAGCCAAAGGCGGCTTATAGCTATTATCATCAGGCAGAGCCAATTTTTCGCCTTCCAAAGCGTCGAATGCGCTTAACTCCGAACCGATTGCGCCGGTAATGCGCACCAGCCAACGGATACCGGGCGTCGCATTTAAATACAAACTATCAAAACCGCCGCCGCCTTCATAATTAGCGCCGCCTAATCCGGCATGAATAATATCGTCCCCGGAACCGCCGTTGACTTCACGCCCGGCGTTTTCGCCAAATAAAGTATCATTGCCATCGCCGCCATTAATGACGCTATATGTTCCGGAACCGCCATATAAAACATCATCAAAATCAGAACCATAATATTGCTCGACATTGACGGCGGTATCAGTCGAGATCAAAGTATTGCCCTCACTGTCCAAGCGCTCGATCAAGCCGGTTTCGGCAAACACGCGTAGCGGCCCGGAAGCCTCCTGAGTGCGCACTTTGTTTTCGATAAAATCACTGAAATGTTCTTTATTGACAAATTCGCGTATATCCCCCGCATAAGTCAAAGCGTCAAAATCGCCGTCGCCGCCGTCATAAAAATCACTGACTCCGCTTTCGGCTAATGAACCGGACACCAAAACATCATTCCCTGCATTGCCGAAAACAATATCCGCGCCTTGATTGCCGATCACCACATCATTCGCCGCGCCGCCATCCAGCACATCATTACCCGCCCTTCCCATCAGCAAATCACGGCTGGCGGATGCGGTAAAATGATTATTTGCCGCATCGCCTAATAAATAAACCGTGCGATCATCCTCTACCGTTATATTTTCAACGGAATCTAATTGCGCGGTGATTCGACTAATGCGTATAGTGCCGCGCTCCAAATCAACATCGATATCGGGATTGCCTGATGCGTTATCGACCGGATACCGCCAAGTGTCGCTGCCCGCGCCGCCTTGATAAAAATCATCGCCATCGCTATGTATAAAGGTATCGTCGCCATCGCCTCCCGATAACTGGTCTGTAGCCGGGCCGCCAACCACAATATCGTCACCCGCCAAGGCATTAATCGCCAGTGCGTTACTACTGGCGAATAAAAAATCACGCTCATCGGTTCCGTCTAACACCGTCTGTCCCGGCGATGCGCTGATCACGCTATTCAATAATTCGTCATGGCTTAAACTGAAATCGGCGAAAGCATAGGTTTCAATATCGATGGTTTCATCAATTCCATCAACCAGCCTTGGATTAGCGGGCGCATTGTGATGAAAAACGATTGTCCCGTTTTGAGTGGATTGAGAAAAAGAATATTCGGTAAAACTACCGGAAAAAATGGCTTGATCCAGCCCTGCTCCACCATCCAGCACATCATTGCCCAACCCGGCGGTGATCAGATCATTACCGGCCAGCCCTTCTATCACATCATTACCGGCGGCGGCATCCAGTAAATTATCAACCGACCCGCCGAGCAAGCTATCATCATCGTTGGAACCGATGCCAATCAATCCTTGCTGCGGGTCGCCAACCGGATCAAGAATTTTAGTATTGATTTCAGCCAACCAGGCGTCAACCCCCAAATAATCTTCCAAATCGCCTAACGGCAATAACTCCTGAAAAGCAATATCCATATCCTGAGTCAGATTGTCCAAAATACCAGGGTTCGGCAAGAAGCGATTAACTCTGGCGGCAAAAGCATCAATAACATCATCAATACCCAAGGTTTCCATTGCATATTCAATCACCGGCCCGACGGTATTATCGAAAACCACGCCCACGGCATCCAAAACGCCTTCAATGGGTTTAAGTAATTTCCCTAAAGCATTGAGCGGCTTCCGCAAAAAAGCTAATGCATCGGAAATACCGTCAAACACTAATCGAAGCGCCAAAGCCGGTAAATAGCTGGCTTCAGGAATAGCATCTTCTACAGCCTGCGCTGCCGACTTTACCTGATCGTACAGATCATTAACAGCGTCAACCGCGACATTCGGAGGCTCGACTAAGACATCAGCGCCTTCAGCAGCAACTGCCGCCGGGTCGCCCGCAAGATCAAATTCATCCGCTTTATCCAGCGAATAAATCACATTATCAACGCTTTCTTTCTGCCCCTGCACCTCAAATTGAGCGCCAAATAGATTTTTATCAAACTTTTCTAATTTCTCTTCCGCCGACTCTAACTTTTCTTCAATTTTCAGATCATCAATTTTCTTCGCCAAATCGTGAGCTTTATCGCGCACCTTCTCAGTCACATTTTGAACGGAATCCAATACCCGAATAGCAATTTTGGCGAAAATCTTTAAAGACCCCGCCTTCTCCATTAATTTTAAAATTAATTTTTGATGATCAATGGTTTTGCTGAATTCATCCGCCTTGTCTTCAACGGCATCCACCGCCTTAATGGCCATCTGCATTTTATCGATTTTGTCATCGATATCTTCGATAACCCCGCGCACTTCGCCGATATTGCGATGAGTTCTATCAAGATTACTGCTGTAAGATCGGATTTCTGAACCGGCCGCCATAACATTCTCCCCATTGAAGGTCTTTGTTCCGACGCTCCCTCATGAAACGGAAAACAAATAAAACTGATTTTTATTTGAATTTAACATAGCCGTCGTTCAAAGCCAATCGAAACTCACAGATCAACAGAGAAGATAAGGCAGCCCTACCCAGTTATATAAACCTCTACAATATTGACTAATCCGTTAACCCATACTATTTTAAAAAGCAGTCGGTTGATCAATCATTGGGATTCATCTGTTACACGGATATTGCCGCCATTAAATTTCCCTTCATCACAAAACATGAAAAATAAAATCACTCCGGTAGATAAAGAAATTTTGATGCAAGATGATGACCTAATTGTTTCCAAAACAGACACTCAGGGCAGAATTACTTATTGCAACCGTAATTTTATTAAGATATCCGGTTATTCGGAAACCGAGTTATTAGGCAAACAACACAACATTGTTCGCCACCCGGATATGCCCAGAACGGTATTCAGTCTATTGTGGGAAACCATTAAAAATGAGCAGGAGTTTTTCGGCTATGTAAAAAACATGACTAAGGAAGGTTATTATTACTGGGTGTTCGCTCATGTCACGCCTAGCTACAAAGCTTCGTCTTTCAAATCCAATGAGGAATTAATCGGCTATTTTTCGATTCGACGCAAACCCAGTCAAGACAAGTTAAAAGCAGTGCAGAACATTTATCGTGAAATTCTTGCTAAAGAACAACAATCCGGAAGTCAACTCGCCATGATTGAAGGCAGAAAAACCCTTGACGACATCATCCACCAAACCAGCAGGTCTTATCGTGAATTCATTCTTTCTCTTTAACGGTAAAAACACCACGCTGCTGTTATTAGCGCTGATTACCGGCATGGCGGCTTGGTCTTTATACAGTCATGAATTTTCATGGATTTATATTATCGTTAACTTCATTGCCGCATTAGTCGTGGTTTTGTTTTTTAAACAATCCGAAAAAGAAGTCGAATTAATTAAATCGATGGCAATATTGGCCAATCAAATCGAAAAAGGCAAATTGAATTATCGCATCACCCACATTCCGGCGGAAGCTGAGATGGGCAGCATTGCCTGGAGCTTCAATGATGCTTTAGATCAACTGGAAACCTATATGCGCGAGGTCTCCACTTGTTTTAAATCCGCCCAAAACAAGGAATTTTACCGCACTACCATGCACCAAGGCAGCAAAGGCCTGTTTTATGACGGATTAACCAATATTGATTTATCTTTGGAACAAATGAAAATCAATCATTTAAACAGCATGCAGGAAGAATTGTTCTCGCAACTGGGTCAGATGAAAACCGTCAATTTGCTTTCCAGCCTATCCCGAACCCAAAGTGATTTACATACGATTACCAATCAAATGATGCAGGTTGAAAACATATCCAGCCAAGCCTCAAATCTTGCTATAGAAAGTAAATCCTCATTGAACGAAGTGACTGGAAAACTCAATACCATCGTAGAAAAAATAGTCACGATGAAACACTCATCCATCAACCTAAGCAATAGTAGTAAAGAAATCACTGACGTCACTTCATTGATCGCCAAAATCGCTGATCAAACCAATTTACTCGCTTTAAACGCGGCCATTGAAGCGGCCCGCGCCGGCGAACATGGCAGAGGATTCGCTGTGGTTGCCGACGAAGTTAGAAATCTGGCCGAAAACACCAAAAAAGCCACTGAAACGATTAATGCGACAATTTCAAAGTTTACCCAGGCCACCCAAGATATTGTTAACGATACTGATAGCATGGCTAATATGACCGATGATTCTAAAAACGCCATACATCAATTCGAACATAGCATTCAAGAGGTCAGCAACTATTCCATGGAAACTTACCATAAAGTGACCTATACCCAAATGGTCAGCGAAATTGCCTTGGCCAAAGTACACCAAATGATTTATGTACAACAGGGTTATCGTACTGTCGAAACCGGCCCGCAATCGGAAGCCGCTAATGTGGTTAATATGTCTCCCGATAATTGCACCCTCGGGGTATGGCTAACCCAAGGGCCCGGTGAAAAAAAATACGGCCATTTGCCTTCTTTTAACAAAATTGATTATCCGCATAAACTCTCGCATAAATGCATGACGCTGATTCTGCAACATCTCGAACAAAACTGGCAAACCAATCCGGAAATCCAAGCCGCCATAGTCGATAGTTTCACAGGCTTGGAAACCAGCAGCTTGGAAATTAATGTATTACTGGATGCCTTGATTGATGAGAAAAGCAAATTTGAAGGCGGAAGCAGTGAAGAGGAAAACGAGATTGAGCTATTTTAGGTTTCATCACTGGAATGGGTTCTCTTTAGGAACGGGAATGAAATAAATTGGGTATTTTGCGTAGGATTTTTTTTCGTATTCAACGACTGCAAGGATGCAGGAGGTAGAGCAACGCATGGAGCAGTTGCCGAGGCGCACAAACAGGCGCATAGCAAGCTATGTAACTGTTTGTGCAAAGCTTCCGCTCCTGCTCTCGCCCCTTACCTACATCCATGTAGGCAAAGCTACCGCTCCTGCTCTCGCCCCTTACCTACATCCATGTAGGCAACGCCGAAGACGAGAAAAAAGACAAGTCAAATGCCCAAGTTATTTCATGTACGTTCCTCAATTAAAAATGAAATCCCCGCCCAGCCACAACTCATAGTGCCGCGGCCTAATGTGAGTTGAGTTTTGATATTGCTTGGATAAGTCTATCAATTCAACATCAACGCCAATTTTTTTAATAACTTCCGCAATTTGTCCAGCCTCTGCTTTTTCTTCCTGTTTAAAAAAACGCAACTGCGATATGGCCGGGCCATGTCTTTTCGTCACCCCCGGAACACTCAATCTAATGCTAGATAATTTCGTCGTTAGCTCGGCCGCTAGTTTTTCCGCCGATTTGCGCTGAGACTCATGAATAATATGAAAATAGATTCTGGGCGGCAACCCCACCACGCCTTGCTGAATTTGTTCTTTCAATTTCGCATCTTGCTTTTCCACTTCCGCCAGCACTTCAGAAGCCGCTTTGGCGACAATAGCGCTTTCATCGGTAACCACCGAGTCAATTAGAGCAGGAATCAACTCTTTCGGAATTTGATCATTTTTCGCTAAGAAATTGGCAATATCCATGGCGATTTTTCTTTCCCGAGGATTTTCGCTGGATAAATGATCGATCAACATCCCTAATTGCTGAGCCTGACGAGCAATTTGACTGGATTTTTCTTGTTGCTCAGACAATAAATTACCCACAAACAAAACCATAAACGGAATTAAAATAGAACCCAAAATAGAGCCTATAATCGAAAATCTATCCCATCCATCTTTACCATCAATGTCTGACACGTAAACTTTATAAGGCTTCTCGGCAATGGTTATTTCTCTTTCTTTCATAAGGTTTTAGATAAAAAGGCAAGACAATTAAAAACAGATCTTCAAACAAGCCTAGTGCGGAGCCTTCGCGGTGTCAAGAGGCGCCCCAAAACCAAGCAGGCAACGAGACATAATAGCGCGAAGGCACAATAATAGTGCACTACAATGCTATTCCTTATTCTCCTCTTATTATTGTTATCCATAAAACAAATTAATGAATCAATTACTTAGATATCGACAAAGGATTGGCACAATTACTGCTTTTTAACATAGAATGTGGTCAGGAAACGCAACCCAAAACATTCATTATTCCAAACAACTAATCAGCAAACTGTCGAGAGGTTAAATCATGAACGCTAAAAAAACCCTAGTCGTCATCGGCAACGGAATGGTCGGTCAACACTTTTTGGAATCGCTGGTTACAAGTGAAATCGCGAACGGCTATGAAATTGTCACTTTTTGCGAAGAACCTCGTCCGGCTTATGACCGGGTTCATTTATCCGAATATTTCAGCGGTAAAACGGCTGAAGACCTGTCTTTGGTCGCTCCCGGCTTTTTTGAGCAGCACCATATCACGGTTTATCTCGGCGACCGCGCCATTGATATCGATAAAGAAAACCAATTGGTTTTTTCCGAAAAAGGCGTCACAATCAGTTACGACAAGTTGGTTTTAGCCACCGGTTCATACCCGTTCGTCCCTCCAATTCCCGGCCATGACCATCAATCCTGTTGCGTTTACCGCACCATCGAAGATTTAGAAAACATCCCCGCAAAAGCGCAAAACGCTAAAGTCGGCGTGGTTGTCGGCGGCGGTTTATTAGGTTTGGAGGCCGCCAAAGCTTTAAAAGATCTAGGACTGGAAACCCATGTTGTCGAATTTGCCCCGCGCTTAATGGCCGTGCAACTGGATGTGGGCGGCGGTGAAATGTTGCGCAGAAAAATTGAAGATTTAGGCGTAACCGTACACACCGGCAAAAACACCCAAAATATCGCCGCCGGGGAAAACCATGTTTTAAAAATGGAGTTTGCCGACGGCGTCCAACTGGAAACCGATTTAATCTTATTTTCAGCCGGCATCCGTCCGCGCGATGATATTGCCCGTCAAGCTGGATTGGAAATCGGCCAGCGCGGCGGCATCGTGATCGATAACCAATGCTTAACCTCTGATCCGAACATTTATGCGATTGGCGAATGCGCATTATGGAACGGGCAAATTTTCGGCTTGGTCGCCCCCGGCTACACCATGGCCAGAACAGTGGTCAACCAATTAGCAGGCCAACAAGAGCAATTTACCGGCGCTGATATGAGCACCAAATTAAAGCTGATGGGCGTCGATGTCGCCAGTATCGGCGATGCCCACGCCAAAACCGAAGACGCATTGGTATACACTTATCAAGACGGCGCAAAGGAAATTTATAAGCGGCTGGTGATCAGCGCAGATAAAAAACATCTACTCGGCGCGGTTCTGGTCGGCGATGCCGAAGGCTACAGCACCTTATTACAATATTGCTTAAACAAGATCGAATTGCCGGAAAATCCCGATATTCTGATCGTACCCAAACATTCCGACCAATCAGCCGGTCTCGGCCCGGACGCCCTGCCCGCCAGCGCGCAAATCTGTTCCTGTTATGATGTCACCAAAGGCCAGGTCTGTGAAGCCATCGACAACGGTTGCGCGACCATCCCCGCTCTAAAAGCGGAGACGGCGGCCTCCACCGGTTGCGGCGGCTGTGCGGCTTTATTGAAATCAGTGCTAGACTGTGAATTAAAAAAATCCGGCATCGAAGTTAATACCGATATTTGCGAACATTTCAAATACACCCGGCAGGATTTATATAACCTGGTGATGGTCAATGAAATCCGCTCTTTTGACGAATTACTCGCCAATCATGGTCAAGGACGCGGGTGCGAAATCTGCCGTCAAGCGACCGGTTCGATTTTAGCCTCCTATTGGAATGAGCATATCCTGGAAAAATCCCATCTCAGCTTGCAGGATACCAATGATTTTTTCCTCGCCAATATGCAAAAAGACGGCACTTATTCGGTAGTGCCCCGTGTTACCGGCGGTGAAATCACCCCGGATCAATTAATTGCATTAGGCGAAGTCGCCAAAAAATATCAGTTATATAGCAAAATCACCGGCGGCCAACGGGTAGACCTATTTGGTGCGCGGGTTGACCAATTGCCGTCAATTTGGGCGGATTTGATCGCCGCCGGTTTTGAAAGCGGCCATGCTTACGGTAAATCGCTGCGCACCGTAAAATCCTGCGTCGGCAGCACTTGGTGTCGATATGGCCTGGATGACAGCGTCAGCCTGGCGATAGAATTGGAAAATCGCTATAAAGGTTTACGCGCGCCGCATAAAATCAAATTTGCAGTATCCGGCTGCACCCGCGAATGCGCGGAAGCGCAAGGTAAGGATATAGGCGTGATCGCCACCGAAGACGGCTGGAATTTATATGTTTGCGGCAACGGCGGCATGAAACCCCGTCACGCCGATTTATTCGCCACCAAGCTGAATAAGGAATCTTTAATCCAATTAATCGACCGAGTTTTGATTTTCTATGTGCGGACCGCAGACCGCATGCAACGCACTTCGGTATGGATGGAAAACATGGAAGGCGGATTGGATTATCTACAATCCGTTGTCATTGATGATAAATTAGGCATTTGCGAGCAATTAGAGCAACAAATGCAGCATGTCATCGACACTTATCAATGTGAATGGAAAACCACCATTGCAGATGAACAAAAACTCAAACGTTTCCGCCATTTCGTCAACAGCGATGATCAAGACTCGCATGTTTTGTTTGTTGAAGAACGCGGTCAATTGCGCCCGGCCAACGAAACGGAACGCGCTGAGCTTGAGTCTTAACCCTGCCTAAAAGAACTTTCAATATGAGTTATCGTTATTATATCGCTGATGTTTTTACCCAGGAATTATTCGGCGGCGCGCAAATTGCCGTGTTGCCGGAAGCGGAAGGACTGAGCGATGCACAAATGCAATCCATTGCGGAAGAGTTGAGCCTGACCGAAACCGTTTTCGTCACCCGCTCCGGCAGTGATCAATCCTTCAAGACCCGTATTTTCACGCCGAAAAAGGAACTAGACTTTGCCGGCCACCCGATAATCGCCGCCGCCTATATTTTAGCTTATAGCGGGAGAATAGACGTACCTGCGGGCATCACTAAAGTCGTCTTTGAACAGAACTCCGGCTCTGTGGAAATCAATATTTCAATGGCCGATGACAAACCCGCCTTCGTGCAGTTTACCCGTAAAGTCTCCTCGGTCATTGATCATTTTGCACCGACTGATGAAGAGTTAGCCGCTTTTTTGACAATTAACAGCACCGACCTGGATCACCTGAAATACACCCCGCGTCTGGTTTCCTGCGGCGCCCCCTATTTAATCGTGCCGTTGTGGAACTATCAAAGCGTCCGCAACGCCCGCTTTAATTTCAACGCTTGGAGTCAGTCCATCGCCCCGCAAACGGCAGCCCAGGAGATCCTGCTGTTTTCGCCTAAAACGCCGTACTCAAACGCGGATTTCAATTTACGTTTGCTCGGCCCCAACATCGGCATTTATGAAGACTCGCCGGTCGGTAATGCAATCCCGGCCTTCGCGTCTTATTTATGTTCGTTTGAATTCACCCGTCAAGGCACTTACACCTTCTCAGTAGATCGCGGCGACGACAAAAACCGGCGCAGCGTTTTGAACATCGAAATGGATAATAAAGGCGAAGAATTACTCCCGTTGCGAGTCGGCGGGGAAGCGGTAATTTTCGCTGAAGGCGATATTCTGATTTAACTGCGTAATGTCTGAAGTTCTACAACATCTATTCAACATGCAAAGCAGAATGAAAATTCTGCACATGAGCTGGCTGGCTTTTTTAATCAGCTTTATTGTTTGGTTCAACCACGCGCCGTTATTGCTGATGATTCAGGAAGATCTGGGTTTAAGCAAGCAACAAGTCAAGATTATTCTATTGCTGAATGTGGCGTTGACGATTCCAGCTCGCTTGATAACCGGCCTGTTAGTTGATAAATTCGGCGCCCGACTAAGCTATAGCGTATTGCTGGCTATCTGCAGCATCCCATGTTTCATGTTTGCGGCGGCGGATAATTTTAATCAACTGGCCTGGGCGCGTTTTCTGCTCGGTTTTATCGGCGCAGGATTCGTAATCGGCATCCGCATCATCGGCGACTGGTTTCCATCCAGACAAACAGGCATCGCCGAAGGCATCTACGCCGGCTGGGGCAATTGCGGCTCTGCGGTGGCGGCGCTACTGCTGCCCGGACTGGCTTTATATTTCGGTGCTGAAAACGGCTGGCGCTACGCCATTGCCATCACCGGGTTACTGTCATTGGCTTTTTCGGTCATTTATTATTTTAACGTCGATGACTTTCCCGACAACAGGAAACATATCCATCAAGGGCAACATTCGATTATGGAAGTCTCTTCGGTGCGGGATTTATTTTTATATATCGCTTCGATTACGCCACTATACGCCACCTTATCGCTATTAGTCTGGATATTGGCAACGCCCGAAATGGCTCTGTTATCCACGAACTGGTTTATCATCATCAACGTTATCATCTGGTCCATGTCTTTTTATCACAGCTATAAAGCCGTGGACTTGAACGCCGACCGCTTGAGTCAGCCCATCGCCATTGTCCATCACTATAAATTCAGCCAAGTCTTTGTCTTAGGATTACTCTATTTGGTGACGTTCGGCTCCAAACTCGCCGTGGTGTCGATACTGCCGATTTTCTTCTATCAATCCTTCAATAGCTCACAGCAGATTTCTTTAGTGGAAGCGGGCATGCTGGCTTCCGCTTTCGTGTTTTTAAATTTGATTGCTCGCCCCTTAGGCGGTTGGGTCAGCGATAGTTTCGGGCGCAAACGGGCTTTGTTTATTTTTTGCAGCGGTCTGGCGCTCAGCTATGCCATCATGGCGCAAATTTCACCGCAATGGCCGGTTTCATTAGCGGTCATAACCACTCTGGTTTGCTCGATTTTTTTACAAGGCGCAGAAGGCGCTATCTTTGCAATCGCACCTTTGATCAAACGCTCCATGACCGGACAAATCGCCGGTATTGTCGGCGCCTATGGCAACGCCGGCGCAGTTCTGTTTCTGATCATTCTGACATTCGTCTCGTTCAGCGTTTTTTTCCAGATTCTGGCTGTATGTAGCGTCATTTCCATATTATTTATCCTGAAGCTGAACGAGCCAAAATCCGTCATAACCGAAATAAGGGGTGACGGCTCATTAGCCATCATAGAACTGGATTAGCCTATGAAAAAGCTAAACGTCTTAGTCGCTAATGAACTGGAGGAAGATCAGCTACTGAATACAATGCTCAAAAAATGCGGTTATGAGCTGGCGACCCTGAATTTAAAAGGGTTGACTTTATTGGCAATCGCCAAAGACCTGCAACCCGACTTAATTGTTCTTAATTTATATCGACCTGACAGTAATTTACTGAAAGAGATCATCGACATTAATGAGCATTATCCGGTTCCGGTTATTATGTTTGCCGAGGATCAAGGTACGGAAACCATTAATCAAGTCATCAAGGCCGGTGTTTGCGCCTATATCGTTGATGGTTTCGAAGCCAAGCGCATCAAAGCCATTGTCGATATCGCCATTGCTCGTTTTAAAGAACATCAGGCTTTAAAAACCGAGTTAAAAAAGACCAAAATCAAATTGGAAGAACGCAAAGATATCGACAAGGCCAAAGCCTTATTGATTAAAACGCAGGGATACGAAGAAGAGCAAGCCTATCACGCTTTGAGAAAACTAGCGATGGAGCGCAATATCACCATCGGCGAAATGGCCAAGAATGTGTTGGCGATGGCTGACTTATTAAGCGGTAAAGCACATTAGTGATGCAACTTGCACCAAGTCGGATCCGATTAAAGTTTATCAATTCTCCCAAAGCAAAATAACAATCATACACCCCGAATAGAAATTCAACGGTAATCCGACGTCAGGAAATATCCTTTTAAATATTACAATACAACGATATACTTATACTTTATCATAAGCAGAATTTTCTTGTCATCAACAGGTCTTAGCTTAGAACAAGCACCAAAAGAATGCTGGAACAGTACTTGCTTAATCATCTTAAATACTTAAGAGCGTGTTGGATAATATTATGAAAGAAACTTTGCTTGTCATTGGCAACGGCATGGCCGGCATGCATGCCGTAGAAGAGTTATTACGCATCGCCCCCGATGAATACAATATTATCGTGTTTGGGGCGGAACCTTACGGTAACTACAATCGGATTATGTTAACCCCGGTTTTATACGGCGCTAAACAAATCGATGAAATTATGATTCATGATTTCGATTGGTACAAAAAAAATAACATTACCTTGTATTGCGGTCAGGATAAAATGATTACCGCCATAGACACTCAAGCGCGCACGGTCACCACTGCCGATGCCGACAAAATCAGCTATGATCGGCTGTTAATCGCCACCGGTTCGCGCTCCCTCATCTTACCGATTCCCGGACACGCAGTAGAGGGCGTCATGGGCTTTCGAGACATTGCCGATGTCGAAAAAATGATCCGTAAAGCGGAAACTCATCATCATGCGGTTGTACTCGGCGGTGGATTGCTAGGCCTTGAAGCAGCTAATGGGCTATCGCAAAGAGGCATGGAGGTCACCGTCGTTAATCGCAGCCGCCATATTCTCAACAAACAATTAGATAAAACCGCTGGCGATATGCTGCAATCTGAACTGCAACAAAAAAACATTGCTTTTCGGCTGGGGTTGAGTATTAAAGAAATCAATCACCACGACGGGCATGTTAACGCCGTTACTCTGGATGACAATAGTCGTCTGGCGGCGGATATTTTAGTGATGGCCACCGGCATCGTTCCCAATACCAAACTGGCCGAGCAAGCCGGTATCGAATGTGACCGAGGCATCTTAGTCGATCACGCCATGTTAACCAGCGATCCGAGAATTTATGCGGTCGGCGAATGCGTACAACATGGTCGCGAATTATTCGGCTTAGTGGCGCCGGTTTATCAACAAGCCAAAGTCTGCGCCGAGAACCTGGCCGAACATGGTCGCGCTCGGTTTAAAACTTCAATTCATTCAACAGTATTAAAAGTCAGCGGCATTGATTTATTTTCGATGGGCGAGTTGCAAGGCGGACAAGACAGTGAAACCCTGACTCACATTGATCATCATCAACGTCTTTATCGAAAATTAGTGCTTAAAAACAATAAACTGATCGGTATTATTATGTACGGCAATACCCGCGATATAGCTTGGTACCAACAACTTTTACTCAAGCAAACCGACATCGCCGACATTCGCGATCAGTTGATATTCGGCAAACCCGAAACCCTTGCCGCTTAAACAGTAGACGGAACCGCCATTATGGAACAACGCATCATTAAAACCACCTGCCCTTATTGCGGCGTAGGTTGCGGTATTAACGCCACCATTGATAATCGCGATGCACATCAAATCACGATTAAAGGCGATGAACAACACCCCGCAAACCTTGGACGGCTATGTTCAAAAGGTTCGGCGCTGGCTGATACGGTCAGCCTGCAAGGCCGCTTGCTACACCCGGAAATCAACGGTCAACAAACTGCCTGGCCGGAAGCGCTGGATTATGTAGCGGAACAATTTAACGACATCATTGATAAGCACGGCGCTAACGCCGTCGCCTTTTATGTCTCTGGGCAATTACTGACTGAAGATTACTATGTCGCCAACAAACTGATGAAAGGCTTTATCGGTTCAAGCAATATCGACACCAACTCGCGCTTATGCATGTCATCCGCAGTCATGGGTTATAAACGCGCATTCGGCGCCGACGCCGTTCCCGGCAATTATGAAGACTTGGAACTGGCCGAACTGTTGGTGATTACCGGCTCTAACATGGCTTGGTGCCATCCGGTTTTATTCCAACGCGTGCGCAAAGCCAAAGAGCAAAACCCGGCATTGAAGATAGTGGTCATTGATCCCCGCGTTACAGATAGCTGCGATGTTGCCGATTTGCATTTGGCCCTCAAACCCGGAGCTGATGTTGCTCTGTTTAATGGTTTATTGAACTTTTTATCCGAACAAAACAGGCTTGATCAACATTATATTGAACAATACTGTTCAGGCTTTGCTGAAACCGTGGCAAGCGCTCAATCCGAGTCTACAGAACTCAACCAAATCGCACAACGCTGCGGCTTAAACGAAAATGACTTAACATTGTTTTATCAATGGTTCGCCGAAAACGATAAAACCGTCACTCTCTATTCACAAGGCGTCAATCAATCCACATCCGGATCCGATAAATGCAACGCCATCATCAACTGCCATTTAGCCACCGGACGGGTCGGCAAACCGGGCGCTTCGCCATTCTCACTGACCGGCCAACCTAACGCCATGGGCGGTCGCGAAGTCGGCGGCATGGCCAGCACCCTGGCCGCGCATATGGATTTTAACAAACCCGAAGACCATCAACGCATTGCCCGATTCTGGAAAACTGAAAACCTGGCCTCACAACCCGGCTTGAATGCCGTAGATTTATTTAGCGCCGTGGATAAAGGCGATATTAAAGCCATTTGGATCATGGCCACCAACCCGGTGGTGAGCTTACCCAACGCCGACTATTTCAAACAAGCGCTGGAGCGTTGTCCGCTGGTGGTCGTCTCGGACTGCATCGCCGATACCGACACCGTACAATTAGCAAACGTCAAATTACCGGCTGTCGGCTGGAGCGAAAAAAACGGCACAGTCACTAACAGCGAAAGACGCATCAGCCGCCAACGCCCCTTATTTCCCGCCAGCGGCGAGGCCAAACCGGACTGGTGGATCGTTTGTGAAATCGCTAAGCGAATGGGCTTTGAACAGGCCTTTAACTTCAGCTCCGCCGCCGATATTTTCCGCGAACACGCCGCTTTATCCGCATTTGAAAACGATTTAGAACACGGTCTGCGAGATTTCAACCTGACAGGCTTGGCGGAATTAAGCGATGCTGAATATGACCAACTAGCGCCAACCCAATGGCCGGTCTTAGCTGAACCCACTCCGACTTCATCACGCTTGTTTGCCGATCACCGTTTCTTTACCCCCGATCGTAAAGCCCGCTTTATCCCGGTGCAATGGCGGCCACCGGCCAACAGCACTAATAACGCTTATCCCCTAATTCTCAATACCGGACGCATACGCGACCAATGGCACACGATGACCCGCACCGCCCTATCGCCGCGTCTGAACATGCATTTACCGGAACCGTTTATCGAAATCCATCCGCAAGACGCGGAAAGTTATGCCATTATTGATGAAAGCCTGGCGGAAGTCGAAAGCGCCTGGGGAAGCTTTTTAGGCCGGGTTAAAATCACCGACAAACAACAACCCGGCTCGTTATTCATCCCCATGCACTGGACCGCGCAACTGAGCAGTCGCGGTCGGGTCGGCGCCTTGGTCAACCCGGTGACCGATCCTTATTCCGGACAGCCGGAAAGCAAACACACCCCGGTGCGCATCCAAACCTTTCAAGCCGCTCATTATTTATTCATTATCAGCCGCAAGCCGATGACCTTGCCGGATTTTGATTATCAAGCCGTCATCAAAGCAGATCAATGTTTCATTTATCAACTCGCAATTCGCGCGCCACAAGACAATATCCTCCAATGGGGACAACAACTGCTTCAATCAACTGACGAACAACAACGAATCGAATACAACGACCCGGCCAAAGGCGTTTATCGAATGGCAACCCTTGATGGAAACCGATTAAATAACTGCATCCTCATTGCCGATCACTGGCGCTTACCGGACGTCAATTGGCTACAAACCCTGTTTAGCCAACCCGAAATAGAACCGCAACAGCGCATCAGCCTACTCAGCGCCAAACCGCCCATCGGCCAAGGCGATGTCGGCCGCATCGTCTGTTCTTGTTACACCGTCGGCGAGACAACCATTAAAAACGCAATCGCCAAACAAAAACTCACCAGCGTCGCGGAAATCAGTCAATGCCTCAGCGCCGGAAGCGGCTGCGGATCATGCATACCGGAATTGAATGAGATTTTGAATGCAACCTGTCTTAGCAAGTAAAACCTTAAATACCGGAATAACTGTCTTTTGCAAGAAATTTGATCAATAATTCTGAGAATTTTAACCCCACAACAAGCTGACCCTTTGTATCATAAAGCACTTCAACATATCGATTATCGTTTAATGATTTGTGCTACTGATAAGTAAAAAAAAGACTAAAAGGTAGACCGCAAAAAAACGAAAACGTGGCTAAACGAAGTCATTAATCGAGAGGTTCGCGTACGGTTCAGAGCCTAAAGGGGCGGTTTCTTTAGACTACTCGACTGGGATGCTGGGGTTAGAAGCCCCTTCCTATCCTCCCTAGAAGTAAGAGCATACGGTTCTTGTAATTTTTTAACGCAGTACGAGTTTAAACTTTCTCCAGCCCTTAAAGCGTCAAGACTTAATTGTTCATGCAAATTTTCGCCAACACGAAGATTAAATTTACCTGAATATTTCTTACCTGCCGTTGCTATAGGTAGTGTGTCTCCATCCTTTTTATAGATTTCAATCCATTCCTCAACAACCACGCATAATTCTTGATAAACTTTTGCCTCATCGTCACCATGAACGCCACCCACCATCAAATTAGGACAACGACCAACATAACATTGGTCTTCTTCTGACCATTCAACAATCTTTAAATATTTATCACTTACTTTCATTTCGATACCTCATCAATCGCTTTTTTTACTGCTATGACTTGATAGGGTTTTGCATCATCTCCTGTTTTCCCACTAACAGTAATCTTTGTTCCACTTTCATGTGTAAAATTACGATGACTACCTTTACCTCCTCGATTTTCGAAGCCGATATTTTGTAATTGACTAATTAGTTCTCTAATTTTAGGAGGCATAACCTATAGTACTATATTGGTACTATCAAAACAATAACTCTTTAACCACCGGATAGGCCAGGGTCTCACACCCTCTCCCCTCCGTTATTCAGGAATGAGCCGAATAATTACTCAGCAAAGCACAGGCAAAAGACAAGACCTGACACCACCGGCTCTCATCCCAGGCAATATAGTCGCTACCGGTCACCCATGCCGATAAACGGGTTTCATGCAGCCGCTTTTGTCGATCTTTAATCTGCGCAATAAATCGATACGAACCTGATTTCTGAGGGATGAATTCACAAGCTGTCGCCTGCTCTTCGCTGATGAGTTGACATTGCCCTTCATCTTCCCAAACGCGAATGCTCTTATTCAAATAAGCATTGCCGGGGCCTTTTACTTTGGAGGTTTTATATTC
>SPJK01099434.1_pt1 | contig 18643 bp, 15 predicted proteins | sample 3741771 | NCBI WGS metagenome assembly SPJK01 (sample SAMN10925997, study PRJNA522277) | cold seep metagenome | isolation source: Elba SIP-enriched marine methane seep metagenome, extraction at timepoint T2 | place: Italy: coast of Elba, Mediterranean Sea
ACGCGTGTAGTTTCTGCATCATCCCTTCCATGCGGGGCAAGTTGGCCAGCCGACCGGCCGCAAAAATCATGTATGAAGCAGAGAGGCTCGCACAGGCAGGCGTTAAGGAACTACTCGTTATATCTCAGGACACCTCCGCCTACGGTGTCGATATCAAATATGCTGAAAGCAACTGGAAAGGTCGCCCGGTCCGCGCTGATATCGAACATCTTTGTGAGGCGATGGGAGAATTGGGCATTTGGGTACGGCTACATTACGTCTACCCCTATCCGCATGTAGACCGTCTGATGCCGCTGATGGCGGAGGGAAAGATCCTGCCCTATCTGGATATCCCGTTCCAGCATGGCAGCCCCAATGTGCTGAAGTCCATGCGACGACCAGCCCATCAGGAAAAAACGCTCAGCCGGATCGCGGATTGGCGAAAGGTCTGTCCCGAGCTCGCCCTCAGATCTACCTTCATCGTCGGATTCCCGGGCGAAACGGACGAAGACTTCCAGTTGCTCCTGGATTGGCTGGACGAGGCGCAGCTCGATCGGGTCGGTTGCTTTAAATACGAGGATGTCGCCGGAGCCACTGCGAATGATCTGCCGAACCAGGTTCCAGAACCTGTGAAGCAGGAGCGTTGGGAACGCTTCATGGCACATCAGCAGACCATTTCGGCTGCGAAGCTGGAAGCCCGTGTCGGCACAACCATGCAGGCGCTGGTCGATGACCTGGAAACCGATGAAGACACGGGCGAGTTGCTGGCCATCGCGCGCACCTATGCCGATGCGCCGGAGATTGATGGCACCTTGGTCATCGACGGGCCGGGGGTTGGCAATTTGAAATCCGGAGACCTGGTCGCGGTCAATGTCGATGAGGCCGATGACTATGACCTTTACGGAAAACTCTCCCAGGTTTGACCAAGATCAAATTCTTAACGGAAGAACGAGGGTAACTTCGGTCTTGTCGATAGGGTCTCATCCACCCTATCGGCGGAGTTGGCCGGGTTCGATCCTTTTCCCGGTTAATTCCATCCCATCCTGAACTGACCCCGTTTCACCGAGGGGAGTCTCCTGCCTCAATCGGCTTCCCAAGGTGGAACGGGGTTAAATTTCTCGACCAGGAAATCGACAAAAGCCCGAACCTTAGGCGACAAATGGCGGCGCGTCGGGTAGATGGCGTTGATCGGCACTTCCAGATCCCGGTAATAGGGTTTCAATATCCTGACCAGCTTCCCGGAACGCGCAGATGGCCCGACAAGGAATTCCGCCATTCGCGCAATACCCAATCCCGCCAGCACCATTTCAAAGACCGTCTCGCCGTTATTGGCGATAAAGTTTCCAGAAGCCCTGAATGGAAATTCATCCCCATTTTGAAGCCGAAAGGTCCAATCGTTTAAGTGCCCGAAATTCGCGAATGTGATGCAGTTATGGTCTGCAAGTTCTTGAGGGGTTTTAGGCTCCCCATGTTGTTCAATATATGAGGGCGCACAGCAAATTGCCCGACGACTGACCGCCAATTGCCGTGCCACCATAGAACTGTCTCGCAGATATCCGAACCGAATCGCAACATCGGCCCCTTCTTCTACAAGATCGACCAGAGCATCGGTTTGAGTGATCTCCACACCTAGCTCCGGATAGCGGGACAGGAACTCTGGAATAAGCGGGGTAATCTGATGGCGACCAAACGCAACACCGCAGTTCACCCGCAACGTACCGCGTGGCGCAGAGTGTAGGCGACTGACAGCGGTTTCCGCTTCCTCAATCTCATCCAGAATACGAACACAGCTTTGATAGAAGGCCGCCCCCTCTTCCGTCGTGCTCAGACGACGGGTGGTTCGGTTCAAGAGACGCGCGCCCAAACGATCCTCAAGCCGGCTGATCTGTTTTGACACCGCTGAAGGTGTCAATCGCATAGACCGGGCGGCCCCGGAAAAGCTTTCTTCTTCAACAACTTTGGCGAAGATCGCCATTTCTGCCGTTCTATCCATTGGCCCCTATACCATCCTCTCGAACTCTAAATAGCCCCAATAACGCCAGATTAATTCCAAACAGTCACAAGTCAACTGACAACTATGGTGATTATAAATTTTTTGAACAGGTATAGGTTAACAGACATCGGATTGAGGGCACCAACCTACCACGTGCCAAAAAATCGAAGCGTTGAAGCGGAAGCATTGAAACTGAAAACCGGAGGAGGATCGCGTCATGGGTACCTATTCGATTGAAGCCACTACCAGCGTCACCCCGCAAATTCTTCAGGCTGCCATGGTCCGCGCCCGTATGGAGCGCTCCAAAGAGGCACACCGGGTTTTCGGCACAATCCTAAAGGCGATCACTGCTGTTGTCATGCGCCCCGTTGCGGCGGCTGCAACACGTATCGCATCTACGAACAACAGCCATTCGGCAACCTGCTGATCTAGAGCGGCATTTGCAGATACCGAAAGACAAACACGTTACAGAAAGACAGAGCACTTTCGACCCCAGAGACACCATCGCGGCACCGCCCCAATCGCCTGAATTACCGAAGCCCTCAGGCAGCCGCGATGGCCCTTTTACCCCCCGACATCCCGTTACCCTGTACGTGGATGTCACATCGAAGCCGGCACGTCCCCTATTGGCCGGCTTCGCTCCCATAGCCCCGCGCCGCACCCAATCGGCGCGGGGATTTTTTTGTCTGTGAAAGGGTGAGGAGCGCCTTCGATTTCCTCCGCCTCCCGACTTCAGCTCGCTATCTTCGCAATGGGAAACGCACGGCGCCACTCATTGCGCTGATAGGACCGATAATCCCCGGTCTCCTGCCCCGCCCTTGGTCCAATCAGGGGACCGATAGGGGCATGAATGCCTGGATTGACGAATAGGGGGATTGAATACCGATCCGCATTCCCGCGATTGATGACCCGATGCGGCGTGGATGAGAACTCCCCATCCGTCCAAATCTGCAAGATATTGCCGATATTGATGACGAAAGTATCAGGAATGGGCGGCGCACCAACCCAATCTCCAGACTTCGTTTGAACCTCAAGGCCGCCGTTTTCATCCTGCCAAAGGATCGTGAACCCACCCGAATCCGCATGCGGGACAACCCCGATATGGCTAAGGGTTGTCGGGTTTTCCTGCGGCGGATAGTGATTGAGCTTCAACAAAGACTGCGGTTGTTCGAAAAGCTTCAGGAAGAAGGCTTCATCCAGGCCAAGCGCGCGTGCGAAAGCGCGTTGGAGAACCCGTGCCAGTCCTTCGGATGCTTCCAGATAGGTCTCCATCGTATCGCGCAGACCGGGGCTTTCTTCCGGCCAATAATTCGGGCCATCCAGAAGATTGTCCTGATTGAGCGGCCGGTCATGGCCGATCCAAAACCCTTCCTGCCGGCTCTTGGCTTGGCGCGCCTCGCCCTCGTAGCTCGCATAATCCAGTGGCAGATATCCGCGCATACGTTGGTCGAGGGAGTATCTTGCCTTAGCCTCAACCGGCAGCGCAAAGTAACGGCGCGCCTCAACCCGCAACTGCTCAATCAATTCAGACGCAATCCCATGTCCGGAAACATAGAGAAATCCAACGTCCCGACAGGCGCGGTAGAGCGCGGCAATATCGTCATCGGCAGGCTCTCCCGCCCGAAAGCGTGAAAGATCGATGACGGGAACTTCGTCGAAATCAAGTCGGCGAGATTGTGGAAGGCTCATGTGACTGACCTCTTGTCGTTTCGGCAGGTCCGGGCACTATAGCCGGGATCGAATGAGACGAGAACCATGAACACCAAATCCTATCAGCAGTTGATCGAGGAGGCCCGAAAGAAGACCGGAGCCCCGTTGGACCAGGCGCTTACCCTACCGGGCGCGTTCTACACCGATCCGTCGATTTTCGAGTTGGAACGAAAAGCCCTTTTCGAAGCTGGTTGGTTATTCATCTGTCGCGAAGATCAAGTAGCCGCCCCCGGCGACTATTTTGCAGCCGATACCGCCGCCGGTTCCGTCTTGATCGCGCGGGGGGAAGATCGAGAAGTCCGTGCCTTCGCGAATATCTGTCGTCATCGTGGCTCCATTCTTTTGGAGGGTCAGGGATCCTGCCGACGGATTGTCTGTCCCTATCATGCCTGGAGCTATCGTCTGGATGGTCGCCTCTCCTCTGCACCGGAAATGGCGGCATTGCCAGGTTTTGAGTCCACGGATAACGGCCTGATCCCCTTGCGAATGGAGAGCTGGGCCGGATTTCTGTTCATAACCTGTAACGACAACGCCCCGCCTCTGCGCAATTGGCTGGGTGACATGCCGGATCGTCTCGCGTCCCACAAACTGGAGGAGATGCGGCATGTCTGGACAGTGAGTTTGGAAGCTTCGTGTAACTGGAAGCTGCTGCTGGAGAATGCGATTGAGGCTTATCACACTGGCTTGGTTCACCGAGATACAGTCGGCGCGCAAGCGTCTCGCGGCATCGAAACCCGGGGCCATTGGGCCTGTTTGCAAGTCTTGAGCGACCGATCCATCGCCACCTTACCAGGGGATGAACCGGGCTTTGCCCCAATCGCAGGCCTGGATGAAGAGGCACGACAGGGCACTTACTTCACGGCTATCCTGCCAAACTGTCAGTTCGCTGTCGCCCAGGATTGCCTTTGGTGGCTGAATATTCGGCCACTATCCGTCGATAGGTCAGTCGTGGAAATCGGTGGCTGCTTTCCAGCCGACAGCATTGCACGACCGGATTTCGAGCCCCTCGCCCGCCCTTATTTCGAACGATGGGAAAAGGTCGGCCGAGAAGATGTTGCCATTCTTGAAAAACAACACCGGGCCTTGATGTCACCAAAGCATCGCCCCGGTCGCTTCGGCCCGCGTGAGGAACAAGTACGGCTGTTCGATCTGATGATCCTGGATGCCCTCGCCGCCGGCTAACTAACGCCGCCAGATCTCCGGATACAGCGCCGTTCCCAGCCTATCACCGGGAACCAAGCCAGCCTTGGTCATGACGTCCCTATGGTCCGGATCCATGCCCCAGGGACGGAAATCGACGCGAACATCATCCCCGCACCATTTGGTGTTAAACACCCGAAGGTCCTGATCCACCGGAAGACATCCTGACCCGCCATGGATGGAGCGGCCATTGAAGACCAGACAGTCGCCCGGCTTCATATCGAAGCTAACCGGCTTGTAGCGTTCCGGATCGCCATCAATATCCGGAAGCGGCTCCAGATCGAATTGAGAGAAATCCGCATGCGGGACCTCATCCCCATCCGGGTTGAAGGCACCGAAATCCTGCTGCCGGAACGCCTCCGCCCACCGGTGAGAACCCGGCACAACCCCAAGCGCACTTTCGGCTGAGACAGGCACCAATGGCATCCAGACAGAACAAGTCTCAAACCCCTTCACCGACCAATAGGGTTCATCCTGGTGCCAGGGGGTGCGGAACTGGGTACCAGGGCTTCGGCAGAACACGGCATCGAAGAAGAAATTCACGGCAGATGATCCCATCAACTGCCCGGCCAATTCGGCACACGGGCTGTTGAAGATGAAATCCCGATACGCCGGCACCCGTGTCCAGGCCTGACTGTCGTAGTAAACCTCCCGCCCTGCTTCGTCGCGATCCCAAACGCGGGAGCGATCTGTTGGATCATCACGGCTGTCGCTCAACCCCTTATCAAGCAGAGCAATCCAATCTGCGTCGAACATCCCCTCAATCATCACGACACCATCTTGGTCGAAGGTATCGATCTCCGCTTGGGTGACCGGGTGTGGCAGATTGGAATTCATCGGTATTCTCCTACACAGATTGGATAGCATGAAGTTAACGCCCAAATGCTTGTTTTCAGCAAAGCAATAAATTTCCAGACATATTAGTTTTTCTATTCTATAAATCTGAATGAACTGGCGAGACATTCCCCCTTTGAACAGCCTTCGGGCCTTCTCTGCTGTCGCGGAGACAGGCAGCTACTCTGATGCGGGAGGTCAGCTTAATGTCACGCAAGCCGCTGTCAGCCAGCAAGTAAAGATACTCGAAACCTGGTTAGGGTTTTCCCTCGTACAACGATCTGGACGCGGGATCATACTCACTGACGCTGGAGAGGTCTTGGCCAAGGACTTGGCCTTCAGTTTCTCTGCGATTAGCCGGTCTATTGAATCGCTTCGTGGTACTGACGCCGAACGGCCTGTGCAAATAACTACCTCACCGGCCTTCGCAGCGGAATGGTTGCTCCCCCGAATTCCGGAGTTTCAGGCGCTGCATCCGGAGATAACACTGATGCTCAATCCCTCGGTCGAAGTCCTAGACCTCAAGCCTGGCGGTATTGATCTCGCGATCCGGTTCAGAGAACAGGATAGCATTGAAGCAGAGGGGGAACCATTCCTGACTCTCGATACCGCCATCATCGGTGCCCCTGTCCTGTTCAGCGAAGACGCCCGGCGCGACCCACAACATCTAACAAGCGCCCCGTGGCTCGAAGAATTAGGGAGAGACGATGTCGCTCACTGGTTCGCCCGACGCGGCATTAGTGACGCGGCCCCCGCCTCTGTCACACGCATGCCCGGCAACCTGATCATGCAGGCCGTGCGGCGTGGCGATGGGATCACAGAATCAGTCTGCACCTATTTCAAGGACGACATCGACGCTGGCCGCCTTATCACGATCCACGCCGACCCCGGCTTCGCACGTTTCACACTCGTCACAGCCCCCGGCCCCAAAAGACCAAGCCTCCAGACATTTCTCAACTGGCTACGGACAAAAGCGACTAACCATGTTTAACAGGCCCATGTTTGACGTGCCTGGGTTTTAACAGGTATTTGCCTTCCCCCTACTCCGCCGCTTGGGCAATCGGTTCGCGCATGGTGACGAATTCTTCGGCGGCGGTTGGGTGGATGCCGACTGTTGCGTCGAAATCGGCTTTGGTTGCGCCGGCTTTCAGGGCGACTCCAAAGCCTTGGGTAATCTCTCCCGCTTCGGGGCCGATCATGTGCAGGCCGACAACCCGATCGGAAGCGCGATCAACGATCAACTTCATTAAGCCGCGTTCTCCGTTGCCGGACAGCGTATGCTTCATCGGGCGGAATTCGGAGCGATAGACATCGATCTCCCCATATTTCTCCCGCGCTGCTGCTTCGCCAAGGCCGACCGTGCCTATGGTAGGTTGGCTGAAGACGGCCGTCGGGATATCGCGATAGTCCATCTTGCGGTTTTCACCGGCATAAGTGTTGTGGGCAAAGACCATGCCTTCCCCAATCGCCACCGGCGTTAAGGCTACCCGGTCAATCACGTCACCCAATGCATAGATCGATGGAACAGAAGTCTGAAAATCGTCATTCACGACAATGGCGCCCTTGGCGGACAGTTCGACCCCAGCCTCTTCCAATCCAAGCCCTTGGGTTAGCGGATGCCGACCCGTGGCATACATGATCGTGTCCGCTTCAATAGTAGAGCCATCTTCCAATGTGGCCACAAGCCCTGCACCGGTCTTCTCAACAGAGGCAATATTGGCATTAAAGCGCAGATTGACGCCCTTTTTCCCCATCTCCGCCGCCAGGAAGTGGCGTAGATCATCGTCAAAACCGCGTAGGAACATATCGCCGCGATAGAGCTGCGTGACCTCTGCGCCCAGGCCATTGAAGATACCGGCGAACTCAACGGCGATATAGCCGCCACCGACGACGATGGCACGCTTAGGCGCTTCTTCGAGGAAGAAGGCCTCGTTGGAGGAGATCACATGTTCCTTGCCCGGGATATCCGGCACTGACGGCCATCCGCCGACCGCGACGAGGATCCGCTCCGCCGTCACGCGTTCGCCGCCAACCTCGACCGTATGCGCATCGACAATCGTGGCGCGCGCTTCATAGAGCGTCACATTGGCATTGCTGAGTAGGCTCTCATAGATCCCATTAAGGCGGGCAATTTCGGTATTCTTGTTGGAAATCAGCGTCTTCCAATCAAAAGCACGCGGTCCAACCGTCCATCCGAAACCGGCAGCATCGTGGAATTCCTCATGAAAATGGGAGGCATAAACGAACAGCTTCTTCGGAACACAGCCAACATTAACGCAAGTGCCGCCCAGATAACGGTCCTCGGCAATCGCAACCTTCGCGCCGAGGCTCCCGGACATCCGTGCCGCGCGTACACCGCCGGACCCTGCGCCGATCACAAACAGGTCGTAGTCATAATCGCTCATATCAAATTTCTCCCGCTATTAAGACAGCCTGTTGACCGGCGCGTCTATATTTCCTTCCCCGCAAGATGGTTGGCGGAAGCAGTGGCTGCAAGGGGGCTTTTGTCAGAATGTTCTACACAAGCACGTGACCGCCATAGGCCAAGCTTACAATCCCAACTGCTCATCAATCAGCCGCGCCAGTATCTCTATGCCCGGCGCAATTCTGTCTTCCGGGATGGAGGAAAAGCCCAGGCGGAAATAGTTCTTTGGCGCATCGGGATAGGAATCGAACAGAACACCGCCGGGCTCGATCACTACGCCCTCTTCTAACGCCGCCGCCGCCAGGGCCTCTGCATCCAGTTCCGCGCGTCCTTCCACCCAATAGCTGGTGCCGCCGAAACTTGGCGCACGGCTGGAGCCGGGTAGATGCTCCGCAATGGCATCCCGCATCTTCTCCCACCGCGCGCGATAAACCCGGTTCAGCCTGTGAACCATGGTGTCGTGATGGCCGAGCGCCAGGAAAAGCGCCGTGGTGCGCTGATTATTGGTCGGCGCATGCCGCATCATCAACTGACGCAACGCCCGCAGTTCCGCAATCACCGGTGCAGGGGCGACGACATAGCCCAGACGCAGGCCTGGAAACATTGTCTTGGACAGGCTGCCGACATAGAGAACCCGGTCACTGCGATCCAAGCTCTTCAACGCTGGCGTTGGCTCGGACACATAATTCGCTTCCGGTTCATAGTCGTCTTCAATGACAATAGCATCGGTCTCTGCCGCCAGTCGCAGAAGCGCCGCCCGCCTGGATAAAGGCATCGTCGCCGTTGTCGGAAAATGGTGGCTAGGCGTCACATAGATATAACGGGCGCCCGCCATGCGCTCATCGACAATCAATCCGCCATCATCCACCGAGATGGGCCGGATCGCATCCGTCTTCAAGCGCGCGATATTCCGAACATCCGCAAACCCCGGATCGCCCAGTGCAAAAACATCGCCCGGCTTAATTAACAGACTCGCGATCAAATAGAGTGCATTCTGCGCACCCAAGGTGATCAGGATTTCATCTTCCGAAGCAGAAATTCCCCGCCTTGGCAGCAAACGGGTGCGGATTTGTTCAATCAGCATGGGATCGTCCTGCCCCAAGCGGTCAGACGTCCATACGCCCATCCCGCGCCGTCCCAATGACTGACGGGTGCATTCCCGCCAGGCCGCAATTGGGAACAGGGCTTCGTCGAGCTGCCCATAGATGAACGGGTATTTATGTTCCTGCCAGCTATCCGGCTTCTCAATCTTGTTCTGCCGGGTGGGGGAAATCCGATAGAGATCCTCCCAATCCGGTGCGGCGGCGCTCTCATCCTCCGTCTGGGGCGGCGGCGCACGGCGACCGGGCGGCACCCTGCCCTCCAGGATTTCCCGACTGACGTAAAAGCCGCTGCGCTCCCGCGCCGTCAGATAACCGTCATCGACGAGCCCCTGATAGGCCAAAACGACCGTATTCCTGGAGACCTTGAGCTGCTGAGACATCCGCCGGCAACTCGGCAGCGCCGACCCACGGGGCAATTGGCCGGACAGAATGGCGGAAACGATCATCTCCCGAATTTGTGCCTGGATCGAAATCGTTGGCGTCCGGTCGAGATGAAATAAAGTGTCCCGCATGAGTTCCCCTGATACAAATTGGCCCTAAGCCAAGTTCTTCTGGCCTCAATATAATTCCGTAGCTGGCACTAGGCTTGTGCCAAAAGCCAAGGCTAAGCTCAATACCAGCATCGGACAAGCCCGAGCCCCTTTCCCACATTTCGGTTTCAGACAGAGGACCCTCGCGTCATGCAATATACGACCAATTCCTTGGAAAATCAGTGGATGCCCTTCACCGGCAATCGGGATTTCAAACAGAATCCCCGGCTCATTACGAAGGCTGAAGGTGTCTATCTCTGGGACCATAACGGCAATAAGCTGATTGATGGCTCCTCTTCACTGTTCAATGTTGCCGCCGGCCATGGCCGCACGGAAATCGCAGAAGCTGTGCACCGTCAGCTGATGGAATGCGATTACACCGCACCGTTCCAAATGGGTCATCCGGCAGCGTTTGAGTTGGCCCGCAAGGTCACACGGCACACACCTGATGAGATCAACCACATCTTCTTCTGCAACTCCGGTTCGGAAGCAATTGATACCTCGCTGAAGATGGTCATGGCCTATCACCGGGCCAATGGTGACGCACAGCGCACCCGCTTCGTCAGCCGGGAACGTGCCTATCACGGCGTCAACATGGGCGGCGTCTCGCTCTCCGGCATGGTCAAGAATCGGGAAACCTTCTCTGCCGTCATGCCGAATATCGTCCATATGCGCCACACCTGGCTGGACGGCGCGGAGAACCGCTACAAATGGGGTCAGCCAGAAAACGGCGCCGATTTGGCTGAAGACCTGCAGCGCGCGGTCGATACCTATGGCGGCTCCACCATTGCAGCCTGCTATGTAGAGCCGGTTGCAGGCTCCACCGGCTGTCTGGTGCCGCCGAAAGGCTATCTGGAGCGCCTGCGGGAGATCTGTGATGCCAATGGCATCCTGCTTGTCTTTGATGAGGTCATCACCGGTTTCGGCCGACTCGGCACGCCATTTGCCGCTCAGGCCTTCGGTGTCACGCCGGATCTGATGACGCTCGCCAAAGCAATTACCAATGGCGCACAGCCGATGGGTGCCGTTGCGGCGAAGGACGATATCTATGACGTCGTCACCAATGCCGCGCCGGAAAACGCCATCGAATTCTTCCATGGCTATACCTATTCCGGCCATCCCTGTTCCTGCGCAGCCGGGATCGCAACAATGGATATCTATGAGAATGAAGGCCTGCTGACCAGCAGTGCCGATCTTCTGGAGCACTTCCAAGAGCGGATGATGAGCCTGTCGGATATCGACATGATCACGGATATCCGTGGCATGGGCCTGATGGGCGCCTTTGACATCACCGGCGATGGTGCTGCAATGCAAAAAGAACTCTTCCATCAAGGTATACACGTCAAATTCACGGGGCCGTCTGGTATCGTCGCGCCGCCGCTGGTCGCCACGAAAGACCATATTGACGAGATCATCGACAAGCTCCGCGCCGGCATGCAACGCGCGGCTGCGTAAGACCTTCAGAAGTAATTTACCTGTATTCAATGGGGGGAAGCTCGGCTTCTCCCCATTATCTGTTTCAGCATATGTTGCGGAGGCAGTCGCCCCTAACAGTGATCAAAGCGCTCAACCATTGCCGAGATATGGTCAGGGCCCAGCCCGCAGCACCCGCCGAGAATTGTGGCTCCGGCACTGCGCCACCCGCTGCACTGATCCGAAAACTCCTGTGGGGATGGGACGTCTTGGTATTGCCAGCCGTGCCCCCGTTGGTGCCGCCCCGCATTCGGATAAACAGCGATAGGCCCATCCCATCGAGCCATCACATCGGCTAGTGCCGCATCTGTGGCATCGGGAAGTGAATGCATGACCGACAGTATCGTTCCATCGCGTTGAGGCAATCGTAACAGAAGACTGTCCAGAACATCCGAAAAGCGCTCTCCCCTATCCCCCCAACCACGCATGGTCGCCCCCTGTTTCACATCAAACTCACAGGTAAAGCCCACGGAGATTGGCAAGCCGACCTCAGCGGCGCCTGCAAAAAGCGCCAGGCTGACATCAACGTCAAAAAGCATTTCCAAGACAAGGAGAGCGCAGCCTTCTTCCGCCAGAATCCGCGCCTGATCTCGGGCATTGATGTGCAGCTGTTCTAATGGCGGCAAAAGGCTTCTATCGCTTCCAACCATATAGGTTGAGATGGATCCGGCGATCCATCCTTCCGCCCGGAGCCGAGGGGAAATCGCGTCTTTACAGATACGGACCGCATCGCGATTGAGCGCTTCAAATCGTTCCGCAAGCCCAACTTGCTCAAGCACATGACGCCCGGCAGCGAAGGAATTTGCGATATGCAGCCGCGCGCCGGCATTCGCATAGTCTGCATGGATTTCAGCAACGGTCTCAGGCGCACCGACATTCGCCAATAACCAATCATCCGCAGCGATATTGCCTTTCCCTCGGCGCTCAATTTCAGTCCCCATGGCGCCATCTATGGCGATAAACGCCCCCGCATGGAGGGCGGCGAGAAAACTAGCTTTGTCACCTATCATGTCTCACCCTCCTTGAATGTCGCCGCTTCCTCGATGGCCCAATCCCGAAAGGCCTCGGCCTTAGTGCTGGGCGGATCCGGATAGACGAGATAGTGCCGGAAATCCGCACCAAGCGCGATATCTGTCGCGAAAGGGCGCACAAGCCTTCCCATCTTCAAATCCTCTTCCACCAGGGTTGAGGGTACAAGCGCGACCCCCAGACCATCAATCGCGGCCTGGATCGTCATGGCATCCAGGTTGAACCGCAGCCCGCGTTCAGGATCGATATCCTCCACATGCGCTGCCTTTAGCCAAATACGCCAGTTCGCCCCCGTCGCCCGACGCATGCGCCATTCTGCATGGATCAGCGTGTGATGCCGCAAATCAGATGGCTCACCAAGCGGGATCGCGCCTTTCAAGAGCTCAGGTGAACAGACCGGATAGGCCGTCTCCTCCAAAAACGGGATCACAGTCACCCCATCATAACGCCCATGCCCATAGCGGATTGCGATATCAACCCCATCCCGCTGGAAGTCCGCGAAGTCATCCGCGGCATGAATCCGCAGGTCGAAGGAAGGATGCCGCGCGCGAAAACGCTCCAGCCGGGGCAACAGCCACTTCTCGGCAAAAGAAGGATAGACACTGACGGTCAGGATCCCCTGCCCCGCGCGGTCACGAAGGCGCCGATCGGCCTGGGACAGACGGTCAAACCCTTCCCTGATCGCCGGAAGCGCCGCCTGACCATCTTCGGTCAGAACCAAGGATCGGGTCGTGCGGAGGAACAACGCCATCCCATAATGGGCTTCAAGAGCTCGGATTTGCTGACTGACCGCCGCCGGGGTCACATGCAACTCTTCGGCTGCACGAGAGAAACTGAGATGCCGCGCTGCGACCTCAAAGGTGCGGAGACTGTTTAACGGAGGTAGATGGTCAGACATATCTATTTGTAAGTTTTTCTTATCAATATAGCAATAATCTATCGTTTGTAATTGCACCCATTTCGACCAATCTTTCTAGGCAAGGCGGCATTCACATCAATCCGGGCTTCCTTTTACTGGAAAGGAATGAATAAAATGTCAGAACTTCAAACAGTTATCGCACCGATCAATTATCTGCCCAGAGGCACCGAAACGCCGGAGGTCAGAAACCGCGAATATGGGCAGGACGCACTTCGAAACTATAACTATCAAACACTGCCGACCGTCATCCATGATGGGCGGGTCGATGAAACCGTATACAGACTGGATGTTCATGGGTTCCAGTTCGTCCGAGAACCAAGTATTCTGCCTGCTCACCTGCGGGATACCGATCCGGTCATCGAACGCGATTACTATCCGGAAACAAAGGCGATCCTGAAAGGCGCGACCGGGGCACAGGATGTTATAATCTTTGATCACACGGTCCGGACAGAGGATCTGTACGCAACGCGCCGCCCTGTCCGGGGTGCCCATAATGACTATACAGAGAACTCTGGCCCACAGCGTTTGCGCGATCTTTTGGGCGAGGATGAAGCGAACAAGCGTCTGGCCGAAGGACGCGTTGCACAGATCAACCTCTGGCGGCCAATTGGGGCGCCGGTCTACTCCAGCCCCCTCGCGATTGCCGATGCGCGCAGCGTGAAACCGGAGGACTTGCGACACACAGCCTTGATCTATCCTGATCGACAGGGAGAGACTTTCGACCTGCAATATCATCCAGACCAGCACTGGGTCACCTTCTCGGCAATGACCCCGGATGAAGCCATTCTGATTAAGGGCTATGATTCTGCAGAGGATGGACGCGCGCGCTTCACACCGCATACTGGGTTTGACGACCCGCGCACCCCATCCGGCGCGCCGCCCCGTCGGAGTATCGAGATCCGCAGCTTCGTGTTCTTTAGAAACAACAATTAGGGAGACGTTCTATGTCCGAGGAAAAACACACCGGGAGCTGTCTATGCGGCGGTGTCGCCTATGAAGCGACGGGGCCAATGCGACCCGTGATCGCGTGCCATTGCACCCAATGCCGCAAGACAACCGGTCACTACTTTGCCTCCACCCAGGTCCCGCAAGAGAAGTTTCGCCTGACAAAGGCGGACACACTCAGCTGGTTCGCTTCCTCGGACACCGCAGAACGGGGCTTCTGCACAAATTGCGGTAGCTCTCTGTTCTGGCGCCGCTATGACGAAGACATGATTTCCTTCACCGCAGGGACTTTGGATGGCGATACAGGCCTAGAGATCGGCGACCATATCTTCACGGACACGAAAGGGGATTACTACGATATTCCCTGACCCGTTTACCTAACCCGTTTGTTCGATCGGGTCCGAAATGAAGAAGGGGCTCCGTAATGGAGCCCCTTCCCTTTTGATTGGAATACAAACCGCGTCGAGGGATTTTATGCAGCCCACCAACGCTTGATGAAATGTCCGCCGTCCATTTCCCAACCGCCGCCGAGATTATCCGGAACAACAATCTTTTTTGCTTTTTTAGCGCCGGAATGCAGAGCCGTCATACAGAGCCGCGGAACCCAACTCCTCGGAAATACGAAGTAATTGGTTATATTTAGCGAGCCGATCTGACCGGCTCAAAGAACCGGTTTTGATCTGACCGCAATTGGTTGCGACGGCAAGATCGGCGATGGTCGCGTCTTCGGTTTCCCCGGAACGGTGAGACATAACCGCTGTGTAACCTGCCTTATGGGCCGTTTCCACAGCCTCAAGGGTTTCGGTTAGCGTGCCGATCTGGTTGACCTTGATCAGGATCGAGTTTGCCGTGCCCTTCGCGATACCATCACGGAGCCGGACAGGATTGGTGACGAAAAGGTCATCGCCCACCAACTGGCAGCGATCTCCGACCGCTTCGGTAAGCGCTTTCCAGCCATCCCAGTCATCCTCCGCCATTCCGTCTTCGATGGAAGCAATCGGATAGGCATCAACAAGTGCTTTCAGATAATCCACATGGCCTTCGGGGCTGAGGGTTTTCCCCTCCCCTTCAAGCACATAGGAGCCATCCTTGAAGTATTCCGTTGACGCGCAATCAAGCGCCAGGGCGACTTCAGAACCCGGCTTGTACCCTGCGCCTTCAATTGCCTGCATGATGAAATCCAGCGCTTCGGTTGCGGAGCCGAGATTGGGCGCAAACCCACCTTCATCACCGACGTTCGTTCCATGTCCCGCCTTTTTCAGCGCGCCTTTCAAGGCATGAAAGACCTCTGCCCCACAGCGCACCGCTTCCGGCATGCTTTCCGCGCCGACCGGCATGATCATGAATTCCTGAATATCGATTGGATTATCTGCATGCGCCCCGCCATTCACGATATTCATCAGCGGAACCGGCATGCGGCTGGCGAAAGCGCCACCGACATAACGATAGAGCGGCAGGCGTGCGTCATCGGCAGCAGCCTTGGCGAGCGCGAGGGAAACGCCCAAGATCGCATTAGCCCCCAGGCGCTGCTTATTCGCGGTGCCATCCAGCTCTATCATCGCGCGGTCTATCGCAACCTGATCATCGCCATCGAGCCCAATCAGCGTATCGGCGATCTCTCCATTCACCGCATCACAGGCCTGCGCGACCCCTTTGCCAAGATAGCGTGCCCCGCCATCGCGCAGCTCATGGGCTTCATGCGCACCGGTTGACGCCCCACTGGGCACCGCAGCACGCCCGAAGGCCCCGGTCTCGAGGGATAGGTCAACCTCCACTGTCGGGTTACCCCGGCTATCAAGGATTTCACGGGCATGGATATCGATAATCGCGCTCATCGGGGTCTCTCCGGTCGCTGGAATGGTTCTGTACAGGCGAAGTGCGGCGCAGACTATTGCCCCGCCCGTCAAGGGCAAGCGAAAACTTCATGACGGATTGCCGCGTTAAGCGCCAACAGCAACAGTATTATGTTACCGAAAGCAGTCCTTGTGCGTCTCCCGTAAGGCAGCCTTTTGGACTTTGCCCATCGCATTGCGTGGCAACTCATCCAGGATAAACAGGGCCTTCGGTTGCTTGAAGCGCGCGATCTTTGGCTTGATTTTGGCCAGGATCGCATCCGCATCGAGCTGCGCGCCCGGCACCGGAACCAGAACACCGACAACGCCTTCCCCGAAATCCGGATGCGGCGCGCCGATTACGGCACTTTCCAGAACGCCTTCTTGATCATCCAGTAACAGCTCAACTTCCTTGGGATAGATGTTGAACCCGCCGGAGATGATGAGATCCTTCGACCGACCGACAATCGATAGATAGCCGTCTTCATCGATCCGCCCCATGTCGCCGGTGATGAAGAAACCATCCGCGCGGAATTCCTCCGCAGTCTTTTCGGGCATCTTCCAATAGCCTTGGAAGACATTCGGCCCTTTGACTTCGACCATACCGACATCACCCGCTTGGACAGGCGCGCCGGAATCCGGATCAACAACGCGGGCTTGAACACCATCCAATGGGAATCCGACTGTACCGGCCCGACGATCCCCCGCAAGAGGGTTGGAGGTAATCATATTCGTTTCCGTCATCCCATAGCGCTCCAGGATGCGGTGGCCTGTGCGCTCTTCAAAGGCTGTGTGGGTTTCGGCCAAGAGCGGCGCACTGCCGGAAACGAACAACCGCATGTGGCTGACCAAATCTGCCGTGAAGTCGCTGCTATCAAGAAGACGCGTATAGAAAGTCGGAACCCCCATCATCGATGTTGCCTTTGGTAGGTTCTCAACCATCGCTTCCGTCTTAAAGGCAGGCAGGAAGATCATCGCCCCGCCGGCAAGGAAGGTGATGTTGGAGGCAACGAAAAGCCCATGGGTATGGAAGATCGGCAGCGCATGCAGCAGAACGTCCTCTTCCGTGAAGCCCCACGAAACCTTTAGAACTTCAGCATTCGAGAGCAAGTTCGCATGGCTTAGCATCGCGCCCTTCGACCGCCCGGTTGTCCCTGATGTATAAAGCAGGGCCGCCAGGTCATCGGGTTCACGCGATACGGTCTCAAACTCGCTACTCTGATCGGCCGCAGCCGCTATGAAGCTCCCGCCTCCGTGACCATCCAGGGTCAGCAATCGCGCGCCGTGCTTTTGTGCGACCGGGGTCAGAGCACCCTCCGCCTCCGGGGCGCAGAGCATCAGGCCGGGCTCCGCATTGCCGGCAAAGTAATCCAGCTCATCCGCGGTATAGGCAGTGTTCAACGGTAGCAGAACCAGTCCCGCCCTTACGCAAGCCGCATAGACCGCCAAAGCCTCTGCCGACTTAGGAACCTGCACTGCAACGCGGTCTCCCGGCTTCAGGCCTTGAGCGTTAAAGCAATTGGCATAGCGTGCCGCCATTTCCAGGAAGCCGGCATAACTAAGATGACTACCATCCGCTTGGATCAGGCAGGTCTTGTCACTTTCGGCGTGGCGGCCGAACAAAGCATCATAAAGGCAATTAGGCATTTTCCGACTTCAATTCCCGACCCCGCTTTCCAAGCGCCCGGACCAATTGGCGCACGGGCTTGGAGGCGACGATCTTCTTTTCGTTAACAAAGGCTTCGTGGTTTTCCGCGACCTCACCCAGGTCGTAGAGATAGTTCACCATCGCCCCCCGCGCTGTCGCGACACCTTTGGCCGAGACATCGGCACGGGCATGGATATCAAATAGCTGCGCGCCATTTCCAAGATGGAAGCGGGCAACCGGATCGAGCGGCAGGCCATCCTTCCGCTTTTCCTCAACCAAATAGCGGGCGACGAGCATCCGGATTTCCTCCGCATCGACCCCATCCATCAAATCCTGGCGGCTACGTTTCAGTATGGCATTGGCAATCCGGCCAATGGCTTCATCCTCGGATACACTCTCCAACCACCGGCCAAAGCCTGGCACGGGGGACAGTGTCACAAAGGACTTCAACTGCGGCATCTCTGCGGCCAGATCAGCGGCAACCTGTTTGATCAAGGAATTCCCAAAGGAAATCCCCTTCAAACCGGCTTGGCAGTTACTGATCGAGTAAAAGACCGCCGTATTAGCTTGATGCGGGGCCAGAACCTCCCGCTTATCCTTCAAAATCGTTTGGATTGAATTCGGAATCCCACGGGTCAGCGCGACTTCAACAAAGATCAGCGGTTCTTCCGGCATCACCGGGTGGAAGAAGGCATAGCATCGGCGATCTGATGGCTGCATGCGTCCGCGCAGATCATCCCAGTCATTGATCGCATGGACCGCTTCATACTGAATGATCTTTTCAAGGATGTTGGCCGGAGTCTCCCAACTGATCCGTCGCATGACCAAAAAGCCCCGGTTGAACCAGGATCCAAACATATGCCGGAAGTCCGCATCGGTTCGGCCATATTCGGGTTTGTCCTTCAGCATGCGCAACAGGTCGACACGCATCTGGACGAGCGCTGCCGTGGCGCCCGGAACCTGATTGAGGCGCCGCAGAAGTTCTTGTCGAAGCGGTTCCGACACTTGCATTAATTTCGAATA
>SPJK01012867.1_pt1 | contig 18634 bp, 14 predicted proteins | sample 3741771 | NCBI WGS metagenome assembly SPJK01 (sample SAMN10925997, study PRJNA522277) | cold seep metagenome | isolation source: Elba SIP-enriched marine methane seep metagenome, extraction at timepoint T2 | place: Italy: coast of Elba, Mediterranean Sea
AAATTGAGAATTAATCCCGAAAAAAACAAACAGAAAGCAATAATACTGCCAAACTTTATTTCAATATTGTATCACTAGTCCGAATAAAAAACCAATTTAAACAACGGAAGACAGAATTTGGTTCAAAAGAAAAGCGGGGCTCGGAACATTGAAGTCCGAGCCCCGCTTTTACTGGCGGATTGTACTTACTATTTGCTACTACGCAGCGCGTAGTTGCGAAATCTTAGAACGATCCAGTTTATCAGCAGCATATGCTTTATCTATCTCAAAGGAAGAGATACCTTCCTGGCTGGGCAATTCAAACATCGCATCTGTCATAATGGCCTCACAAATGGAGCGTAAGCCCCGGGCGCCAAGTTTGAATTCTAAGGCTTTAACCGCAATGTATTCGATAGCCTCTTCTGTAAATGCCAGTTCAATACCTTCCAGTTCGAATAACTTCTGATACTGTTTAACCAAGGAATTCCGCGGCTCCGTTAAGATGCGGCGCAGGGCTTCTCCGTCAAGCGGATCAAGATAGGTCAGCACTGGAAGTCGTCCTAACAACTCTGGGATCAAGCCGTATGATTTCAAATCACGGTGGTTGACGTAACCCAGTAAGTTTTCGCGATCCACCTCTTCCGTATCTTCAGAACGGAATCCGATGACTTGCGTATTCAGGCGGCGGGCAATCACTTTCTCGATACCATCAAAAGCACCTCCGCAAATGAATAGAATATTGTTGGTATTGATCTTAACCAGCTTCTGCTCCGGGTGCTTACGGCCGCCTTGTGGAGGAACGTTAACATCGGTTCCTTCCAGCATTTTCAGCAAGGCCTGTTGCACGCCTTCTCCTGATACATCCCGCGTAATACTTGGGTTATCTGACTTGCGAGCTACCTTATCAATCTCATCAATGTAAACGATACCACGCTCTGCCGCAGCCACATCGTAATCACAAACCTGTAGTAAGCGACTCAGGATGCTTTCCACATCTTCCCCTACATAGCCTGCTTCCGTAAATACGGTCGCATCCACGATAGCGAAAGGCACATTGAGAAAGCGAGCGATCGTCTTCGCCAGCAGGGTTTTACCTGTTCCGGTTTTCCCTACGAAAACGATATTGCTCTTTTCGATCTCCACCTCATCATTCAGTGGCTGGCGCAGCCGCTTGTAGTGGTTGTAAACCGCAACAGAAAGCACCTTCTTGGCATCATCCTGCCCGATCACGTACTCACTGAGGTGGTCTTTGATCTGGCGTGGCGTAAGCCCGTCCGGTAGTTGGTATTGGTCGCCGGCGGCCAACGATTTATTTGGCGCGCTGCCACCATACAATTCCTCCTGTACAATCTCACCGGCTTGCTCCACACATACTTCGCAGATGTGCCCTTCAATCCCCGCAATGAGGATCATCGCTTCCGACTTATCACGCCCACAAAAGGAGCAGCGATAATTTTGTTTGGTCCTTCGCATAATATCGAATTATAAAGGGCTGCTAATGCTTACTCTTTGCCTCGTGGATTAGTACGATCCAAGACCTCGTCGATCAGGCCGTACTCCTTCGCCTCCTGCGATTTCATCCAATTGTCGCGGTCGCAATCCTTCTCGATGGTCTCGTAGTCTTGTCCGGTATGGTGCGCAAGAATATCATACAATTCTTTTTGCATTTCTTTGATCAAGCGATAGCTGATCTCCATATCCGACACCTGGCCTTGCATACCACCCAAGGGTTGGTGGATCATCACCCGGCTATGATGCAAACAAGTTCGTTTGCCCTTTGTACCAGCTGTCAGTAACACGGCACCCATAGATGCTGCCAAACCGGTACAGATCGTACCTACGTCTGGCGATACATATTGCATCGTGTCATAAATCCCAAGGCCAGCAATAACTGAGCCACCAGGGCTATTGATAAACATCTGAATATCGCGCTTCGGGTCGGTGGATTCCAGGAACAACATTTGTGCCTGTATCACATTGGCCACATAATCGTTTACGGGAACTCCCATGAAAATGATGCGGTCCATCATCAGGCGGCTAAAAACATCCAGCCCAACAATATTCATTTGGCGCTCTTCAATGACATTTGGAGTAAACCCCTGAATATTTGGAACAGAGGTAGGGGTAGCTTTTTCAGCGTATTTTTCCAGATGCATGCTGCTCATACCGAGGTGTTGAGTAGCATACTTCATGAATTCATCCTTGTGGAACATACATGTGATTTTAAATCTCGGACAAATATTATGATATAAAGCCTAGTAAAAAGGACGCTTGAACGATAATGTTGTTGCTTCCTATTTCAGCTGAGGATCACTTTGCCCCAGAAATTTGGTTTTGAGTCATCAGTGAATTGTCTTCCTATTAACACCTCAGGGAAGTTTGGGTTGAATGCTCCACCAATGTGCCCCTTAAGATAGCAAAAAGCCTCTTACTCTTCTTCTTCCACTGCTTTGGCCAATGCGGTCTCTGCCTCAACCTTCGCCCGAGCTTCTTCCACCAGTGTTTCCAAGTCCTCTGGCGTGATAAGCTTATCCGTTAGATTGAAGAAGGTCTTCAACTGCACATGCACCCTATCCGTGACTAACTCATCGTATTTTTTCTCTACCTGCGACTCGTCCTGCATCAAGCGATCCACCATGCCTCCCAGCATTTCATCATTCATCCATTCTGGATTAGCCTGACCGAAGTAGCCCCGAACCTGATCGGCAAATGCCTCCCGAACGGCACTCGGCTCCACTTCTACCTCAAAGCGATCAACTAATTTCTGGCGAACCAAGGTCCATTGTAGGTTTTTAGCAAAACCTTCATAACCGGCCTCAACCACTTCTGGGCTATTCTGATCGCTCGATGCTACCAACCAACGCTTGAGAAAAGCATCCGGTAGTTCAAGTGGGTTTTGTTCCATCAAGTACTCCTGAAAATCACGGAACAACAAAGCGTCCGCCTGATTCTCATAATATTTGCCGTAATCGTCGGCAATCTTGGCAAGCGCCTCTTCTTCGCTACTCACATCTCCTTCGCCGAAGGCTTGCTTGTAAAACTCTTCGTTCATTTCAGCCGGGCTGAAGCGGCTTACCTTCCTGATTTCCAAAGAAAAAGTGGGCGATACTTCGCGTTCATCCGATTCCTCTAAGCCCAGCAGATACTTACGTACATGCTCTTCACTATTGTTGGGCTCAACCGAGAAAATATCTACTTGAACCGTGTCTCCTACTTTTTTTCCGAGCAAGTCCTGCTTGACAGCCTCGTCGGCATTCCGCACAAAAAGAGTGAATTCGTTCTCTACCCCTCCTTCTTTCGCGGCACCACCATCCAGTTCCTGAGCAAAGGCAGTGATGATGTCCTCTTCTTCCACTGCGGCATCCACTTCTTCCGACTGGCCGAAGCGGCGGCGCAGGTTCATCAGCTCCTCCGCCAGCTTTTCATCGCCAGGTGTCACTTTCAGTTTTTCGAAGCTATGCCCCTCATCCATGCCCTGTAGTTCAAACTCCGGCGCTAAAGCGATATCGAACTTGAACTCAAAGTCACGCAGCTCAATATGGTCGAAATCAATCGACTCCTGCGTATCAGAAGGCAGCGGCTGACCAAGGATATTCACCTCTCCATTGTAGAGGTACTCCGACATTTCGCGCTGCAGCACTTCATTTACTGCTTCACTCAATATAGACCGGCCAAACATCTTGCGCACTACACTCTTAGGTGTTTTCCCTTTGCGAAAACCTTTCAGGCTTGCTTGCTTGCGATAGCGAGCAAGCTGCTCTTCAAATTTCCCCTTGTAATCGTCTTTTCCAACGGTGACGGTTAGGGTGGCATTCAGCGCATCGTGATCTTCTTTGACGATGGAAGGCATAATTTTGATTTTGCGACGGAACGTGGAATGGCATATCAAAAACGTTCCGTATGATTTCTTTCACGCGAAGCTGACTGGCGGTTCAACAAGCCTCAGCTAGCGTTTCCGAACGAGTGCTGAGCTTCGGCGCGACAGCTACTGTAACTTTATCGACTGAAGTCGCTTAAAAATAAGAAAGGATGGCAGCGAATATCCATCACTCCATCCTTCCTATTTGTGCGGGTGGAGGGACTCGAACCCCCACGCCGTGAAGCACTAGATCCTAAGTCTAGCGTGTCTACCAATTTCACCACACCCGCAGATCAAATTCAGGCAATCGAAGATCGCCTTCTGAAAAAGCGATGCAAAGATAAGCGTTTCCTAATAATTAACAAATAGAACCTGCTTAAAAAATTTGCACCCTTCAGAGTTTATTCATTGTAACAAGCTGGGCCTAAATCTCGTATCCTCAACTTAGGACTTCTCTCAATTGTTTCTATATTTGAAAGCTAAATTTCAAGCACACGTATGGCTGAAGTAATTGCCATCAATGCGGAAGAGACGAAGCTGATCCAGAATGCTTACCGAAAGTTACTGCGCTCACTCAAATCAAAAATGGATGCGCAGGATAAGGAAAACATTCGTGGTGCTTACGAGCTCGCAGTCGAAGCCCACGCCAAACAACGGCGCAAGTCGGGCGAGCCTTACATATTGCATCCCATTGCTGTAGCTGAAATTTGTGCTGAAGAAATCGGGCTGGGGCCAACCGCCATTGTAGCTGCACTACTACACGATGTTGTCGAAGATACCGATGTCACCTTGGAAGACATCCGTCAACAATTCGGCAACCGGATCACTAAAATGGTGGATGGCCTTACTAAGCTGGATGCAGCCTACAATGCAGAAAGCCCGCAAGCGGAGAACTTCATGAAGGTCTTGTCGACCTTGGTCGACGATGTGCGGATCGTTCTCATTAAAATGGCCGACCGGCTCCACAATATGCGTACGCTGGGCGCCATGCCCCGGCACAAGCAACTGAAGATAGCCGCCGAAACCAGCTACATCTATGCGCCGCTAGCTCACCGATTGGGCCTGTACGCTTTCCGAACGGAGTTCCTGGACCTGTGTATGAAGATCACCGACCGGGACGACTACGACATGATTGCTAAGAAATTGCAGGAAACCAAGCGAAGTCGGGAAGCTTATATTTTGTCTTTCATTGAGCCTCTTAAGGAAAAACTCAACGAACTGGGCATTCCGGTACGCATCTATGGTCGGCCAAAATCCATCTACTCCATCTGGAATAAACTGAAGACCAAAGAGGTTCCTTTCGAAGAGATCTATGACCTCTTTGCGGTACGGATCATTTTGGATGTCCCCCCTGCCAAGGAGAAATTATACTGCTGGCAAGCTTATAGCCTGGTAACGGATGTACACAAACCCATTCCAGAACGCTTGAAAGACTGGATCACTACACCAAAAGCAAACGGCTACGAGTCTTTGCACACTACTGTTGTTGGTCCACATGGTCGTTTTGTCGAAGTCCAGATCCGGACGGAACGCATGGATGAGATCGCAGAGCGAGGTTTTGCTGCACACTGGAAATATAAGGGTGTCAACAACCAGGAGGACGTTTTTGAACGCTGGCTGGATAGCGTGAGAGAGATTCTAGAGGACCCAAATAGCGACGCTGTTGAATTCCTCGGCAACTTCAAATCCAATAGTCTCTTTAGCGAAGAAGTTTATGTCTACACCCCGGCAGGAGACCTAAAAATACTACCCAAAGGTGCCACGGCATTAGACTTTGCTTTCAGCATTCACACCGACATCGGCTACCATTGTAGCGCTATAAAAATTGACGAGCGGCTCGTGCCAATGGGGCACGTACTGCAAAATGGTGATCGCATCAAGATCATCACCAATAAGAATCAGAAACCTACCGAGGACTGGCTCAAGTTGGTCACCACCGGAAAAGCACGCTCCAAGATTCGCTCGGCGATGAAGGAAGAGCGACGCAAGAAAGGGGAATTCGGCCGGGAAGCCTTGGAACGGAAATTTAAGAACCTGAAGGTCGATCCTTACGATGAAGCCGTCGAGGCGCTGGTTCGTTTTTATCGCCTGACCAGTCATGTCAATCTCTACTATGCTCTTGCGATGGACCAGATCTCCATTGCAGAGATTTTTAAGAAATTCCGGGTAGAACACGGTAAGCTGATTGAAATTCCAGACCCGGTGCAGGTTATTGAACCTGCACAAAAGGAGCCATCCCCTCGACGTAAGCGACGCAAGGATATCAAAACCCGTTTATTGATCAATGGCGACCCCGGTGATCAATACGATTTCTCAATGGCCACCTGCTGTAACCCCGTACAGGGAGACACCATCTTTGCTTACCTCACAGCAAATGCCGGATTGAAGATACATCGGGTCAATTGTCCTAATGCCACCAACCTGATGGCCAACTATGGCTATCGCATCATGAAGGCCGAGTGGATTGTGACCGACAATTCCAGCTTTGTTACCCAACTCAAGATCCGAGGCATCGACGATGGTCCAGGGGTGATCGAGCGACTAACACACCAAATATCATCGCAGATCGGCCTGAATATCCGCTCGATGAACATCGCCGGCAGAGAGGGCTACTTCGAGGCTGAACTCAGCCTTATTGTGGCCAATACCGATCAATTGAACCTGGCTATTCGCTCCTTGAAAAACTTGGACAACGTTTCAACTGTTACTCGGGTAGAGTAAGCGATCACCACCTCCTTTCTCTTTTGCTTAAGGACTGATCATTTTTGCTGGTACCAGCAAAAAGTTCAACCCTGTTCCGTAACTTTACTACCATGACAAAGGAAAACTTGCAAAACGATATCATTAAGGAAGTGAAGAACATCTTTTCTTCACACCTGGAAAAGAACGGGCTTCGCAAAACGCCCGAACGTTTTGCTATTCTGGAAGAGATCTATAAACGTAACGACCACTTCGATGCCGAGGCTTTATATATCCATATGAAGACGCAAAATTATCGGGTGAGTCGTGCTACGGTATACAATACGCTGGAATTGTTGGTCAATTGTGATCTGGTTACCAAACACCAATTTGGTAAAAACCTGGCTCAGTACGAAAAGTCCTATGGCTACAAACAACACGATCACCTCATTTGCGTAGATTGCGGAAAGGTCTTGGAATTTTGCGACCCACGGATTCAACAGATTAAATCCATGATGGGTGACCTTCTCAAGTTCAGCATTACACATCATTCTCTCAACCTCTATGGGCAATGCCAGGGAGCTTGTGAGAAAACCAGTAAGGAAATAGACAAGCCTTCAAAAGTCGAAAACGTAGGATAAAGCCCGCATGAGCACCCTGTACTCCTTTGAAGAATCCGAAGCCGCCCTGATACTAACCGTCAGCAACCTGTTGCATGAATACGGGAATCGCGAAATTCTACAGGCGGCACAACAGAGAATTGATGCTGGTTTTACTAACTTTGTTGTCGACTTGTCGGAAGCCCCCTACATGAATAGTGTAGGGCTTAATTTTTTGATTACCATCCAATCGCGTTGCTCCGATCAAGGAGGTCGCGTTGTGGTAGCCAACCCTTCCAACAAGATTATCCAACTGCTGGAGGTCACTAAACTCCTGCCGTTGTTTCATGTAACTGACTCCGTCGATGCCGCGGTCAGGGCTATTGCGGAAACTTCCACTTAGGTCGCTCTTCACAACAAGCCTCAAACCGTTCGGGCTATCATTCTTAAAACGTCCAGTATCGACAGTCGAGAAACACTCATATCCGCATGGCGGTAGACGTATTACTTGGCCTTCAATGGGGCGATGAAGGCAAGGGAAAGATCGTGGATTATCTTGCGCCCAATTACGATATCATTGCTCGCTTCCAAGGCGGCCCTAATGCTGGACACACGCTGGTCTTTGAGGGGCAAAAACACGTCTTGCATACGGTTCCCTCCGGCATCTTCCGCGACAAGCTGATCAACCTTATCGGCAATGGCGTAGTAATCGACCCGATTACTTTGGCTCGAGAACTGCGCGAATTAGATGAGGCAGGTGTGCACTATGCCAACCGCCTACTGGTAGCTCGTAAAGCGCACCTCATCTTGCCCACGCATCGTCACCTGGATAAGGCGAGTGAAAACGCAAAAGGTAAAGCCAAAATTGGCTCTACACTCAAAGGTATCGGGCCCACCTATATGGATAAAACCGGCCGAAACGGGCTTCGTGTTGGCGATTTGGAAAGCGACAACTTCGTAGCGAAGTACGAGGCGCTCAAGCAAAAACACCAAGAGCTGCTTAAGATATACCCCGCGGTTGATTTCGACCTGGACCAGGAAGAAGCTCAATGGATGGAGGCCGTCGAAACGATTCGCAGTTTACAGTTGGTTGACGGCGAATATTACATCAACGACGCAATTGCCGAAGGCAAAAAAATCCTTGCGGAAGGAGCACAAGGGTCCATGCTGGACATTGACTATGGGACCTACCCGTTTGTCACCTCTTCCAACACCGTGACGGCCGGGGTATGTACAGGCCTCGGTGTTAGTCCGCAACAGATCGGCGAAGTCATTGGTATCACCAAAGCCTATTGCACCCGCGTCGGCTCGGGACCCTTCCCTACCGAGCTTTTCGATGAAACCGGGGAATTCTTGCGCAAAGAAGGCGCCGAATTTGGCGCGACTACCGGCCGCCCGCGGCGATGTGGCTGGATCGATCTGCCGCAGCTGCGCTACACAATCATGGTAAATGGCGTAACTCAGCTGGCCATCACGAAAATTGATGTTCTCAATCAATTGGCAGAGGTACAGTATGCAAATGCTTATCAGATTGGTGATAAATCTACTTCGCAGTTGCCATACGATCTGTGTGACGAAAACTATACACCGATCTATTCCAGTGCTTCTGGCTGGCAAGCTGATCTAGATGGCACCACAGAATACCAGAATTTGCCGCAAAATGCGCAGGATTACGTGGCCTTGTTAGAACGCGAACTGAAGGTACCCGTTACCATGGTTTCTACTGGACCAGGGCGAAAGCAGCTGATACCAAAGGCTTAAGGCCTGTATGTAGCTTATATTCAATTGGTCGTCATTCCTTATCGCACCAACAACACGTCTCCTTCGTACACACGTCGTTGTCCATTAATGAATTCCAATTCAGCAAACCAGGCATAAATCCCTTGACTGGCTTCTTGTCCGTTGGTACGTCCATCCCAACCGAACTTTGTCTCGTTGACGGGGAAGTTCGTTGCCCGGTATTGTTCATTTCCCCAGCGATCAAAGACAGAAAATCGCAGCACCGTCGCTACTTCAGGCCCTCCATAAAGGACAAAGTTATCGTTGATGCCATCAAAATTCGGGCTAAATGCATTGGGGACAAAGACGTCGTAGACTTCCAACACTTCAACCTGAATGGAATCGAAAGTCGTGCAGCCATCTTCGGAGGTCACTCCAACGATGTAGGTCGTATTCGTCACTGGCGTCGCTAAGGGACGCGGGCAATTCACACAGGACAGCTCTTCCACTGGTGTCCAACTAACTGAATCAAGTAAGACATTAGCCGTTACCGAAAGCTGTATAGGCTCGGCCAACTCAGTAGTTTGCAGGCCTGGCACTTCCAATACGGGTATAATTCGCCCGGCTAAGGATCCTGTGACTTCCACGGTGCAATTATTCGTGTCGAGTACGCTCAAAGAATAGTCGCCATTTGCTAGTTCGGTAAACAATCCGGCTTCGCTAAAAGCGGCTCCATTTAGGGCGTAGCGATACGGTGCTATGCCCCCTTCTGTGCCAATCACCTCTACATAACCTGAGCTAAACCCTTCGCATCCAGGATCAATGAAATTAGCATCCAGGCTCAATGGGCTTGGCTCTTCGATCGTTCGTTCCAATTCCAGAACACATCCGATCGCATCAGTCAATTGCACTGCATAATCCCCTGCCGACAACATGGTGATCGTCGAGGAAACGCCTCCGGTGCTCCAAAGGAAATCAAAGGGCGGCACCCCGCCAGAAGTTGTTGCACTTAGACTACCGTCACTGGCTCCAAAGCAGCTTACATTAACACCATTGTAGTCAGAGACTCCTATATCTGCAACGATCGGCGGTGGCTCAGTCACATATTCAATAAGCACCAACTCGTTCCCGAAGACGTCAAAAACATTGATGAGGTAGGTGCCGGCGGGAAGATTGTCGATTTCAATTACTTCATTGAGCTGGGTAATCGTCCCCATCCCTTCTTCGGCCCCTCCCAAGCGCTCCCAGTTGTAAAAGAATATTGGGGTCCCATTCGTTACTGAAAACTCGATACGGCCACTTGCTTCTCCGTGGCAGGTCGGGGTAAAAGGCGTGGATAAACCCTCTATCTCACAAATGATCATGAGTAAGTCCAGGGTAACAATAGAATCACAGCCCAGGTAGTTTTGTAGCACTTCTGTGTGTTGGCCTGTCGTGAAGTATGGTGTATTGCCAATAAATAAGCTATCACCAGAGCAGATTTGGGCCGCCAATTCTGTGGCTCCTGTTTCAAAAACAGTCAGATCCACATAAACGAGGCTATCACAACCTTGTTGAGTCACGAAATTGAACTCATAGAAGCCTTGCTCACACAACTCAGTACTATCATTCAGCACAAAGCAATCGCTGGCACAAATAGTCTCTTCAAACAGCTGAGGAGGATAAGGATTTACAGCAATTTGCCGACAGCTAGGCGGCGCTTCATCACAAGCATTGGCCGCTTGGACGCAGAGCTGATAGCTACCGGGGCCCGGCCACTGAATCTCCACCTCCATTTCATTGCCCACGACCTGGCCATTCAGTGTCCACTCAAAAAGTGTCGCGCCTTCCTCGCCGGTGGTCGTGTAGGTAGCAGGCAATTCCGGACAGGCGCTTGCCGGACCAAGTATTTCTCCAGAAGTGGTCAGCGGAGAAACCTGCGTATTTCCTTGTACCACGGTGAATGTCCAATCACAATTATCCCCAAAAGCACCATCCATCACCAGGTAATAATACTGCCCGATCACCAAGGGTTGATTGACAGTAACCTGCCTGCTCGTGCCCGGTGAAATGGGCATGTTCATTCCCCCAAAACAATTGGAGATAAGTTGGTAGTTTTCACAATCAATGGCTTCGTAGATAGCTACCTCCAAGCCTGCCCCGATCTGGCAATTTGATACCGCTAGGTCAATAACTAATTCTTCACTACCGGCGATGAAGGCAATCCACTGAGCATTATGCACCGTGAACGTGCAAAAGTCATCCGGTGCTTCCCCAGAGATATCACTCTCGTGGCGGCCGGTAAAACCGTCAATATTGCAAATAATACAAGCCTCCAGGCAAGTTGGCGTCATCTCGGCCGGTTCCTCGCAGGGTTGCGGCTGTGCATCCAACTTTGGAAAACAGAAGAATAGAAATCCCACAAAGAAAAAGTAGCGTAACTGCATGACAAACCCATATCTGATTGAGTACTAAGACAGCAGCACCCTTATAGTGGTTGTAAAAATAGCAGCAGGTTGCCTGAAGCAGCTTATCTACTATCCATACAATTCGAAAATGACTTGCTTTTTGTCATACCCCATTTGCTCCGTTAAGATAGCTGTAGCTTCATCAATCATCTGACTCCAGCCACAGAGATAGAAAGACACATCCTCGGATAGCCCCTCGTATTCCTGTTGGTACAACTGATGGACGTAGCCTTTAGCTACCGGAAAGGTAAATGCCTCAGGATCGATTTCATCTTCTCTGGATAATGCTACCGAATACCGAAAGTTTGGCATCTCCTGCAGTAGCTGCTCAAATTCATCGCGATACAATATCCCACTGACATGGCGCGTCCCGAAGATCAAGTGAATCGACTGTTCAGTAGCTCCTTTCCGATAAAGATCCCAGATCATCGACCGGAAGGGCGCAACACCAGTCCCCGTGCAGACGAAGACCAGTTCTTTAGGCAACTGATCTGGTAGCGTAAAAACCCCATCTGCTCCTTTGAAGCGAATAGTAGTACCTATTGTTGCTTCCTCAAACAAATAGGTTGTTGCAGAGCCCGCCTCCAAATTCACAATACACAACTCCACTTCATTCGACTGATCAGGTGCGTTTGCAATCGAATAGCTGCGCCAGCGCTCCAATCGCTTCTTCCCAATCGGCAAATCCATAGTGATAAACTGGCCAGCTCGAAAAGAGAAGGGTTCCTCTTCCGCTGGCACAGCGAGCCAAAACCGGCGAGTTGTCGGTGATTGCTGCTCGATCCTAATTATTTCACTATCGTACCACTTCCGAGGCATCAAACTATAATTTTATTGATTGCTGGTTGTTAAAGAAAACCAGAATACTGCCAACTGCCTTCCTGCCAACTGTTTTCTGTTTTCTGTTTCCTGCCAACTGCATACTGATATGCTGCACAGCAGCACTGCCAACTGACAAACTGCATCAAAGGACCATATCATCAAACCCAAGAACAGTCGGGTATCCTTTTTCGTTGAAATATGCTCTGGTTTTCTTAGGTTGCCACGGGCTCACTACCAAGGCAAAGTCCCCGCCCCAGGCGCCTAGAGATTTGACCGTTCCTGGAAATTCGGGGAATCGTTCCTCTTGCACTTTTGGCAAGCCAACCGCTTGGCTGATCACGTTTTCATGAGCTTGCAAGATCTGTTCAGCCTCGCTAGCTTGTTGTGCTTCCAGTAAATCGAATGTCAGGTGAGTAATGTGGTCGATATCTCGCTTAGCCGGTTGCCGTTTTCGATAATGGCGGATACCATCCCGGCTGTCCTGCTTTTGTCCAAGGTAAACGAAGAATAGTTGCCGGGAATAAGGGGGAAACCATTCCCGTTCCATGATCACCGGTTCTCCATTTCGACGCATATATAAGATCGGCCCATTTGCTTCAGCGCAAGCCAAATCATAGCCCGATCCGCCGAAAGAGTTCGCTAACAATTGATAGGGATCAATTTGGAGATAACGGGATAGCAGGCTAATCAAGGTAGAACTAGTACCTAAACCCCATTCACGCGGGAATTCCAATCGAGTTTCCAAGCGACAGCCGGCCAGCTGTTGATAGGTCGCTTGTTTCTGGTCCCTGGCGGCTTGGAAAACTTGTTCCAAGCGCCCCACAATCTCTTCATCTGAAGTTTCAAGGCAATGCCATTGCTCATTCGTAAGGCGCCATTTTGCGCTAAACCACTCCTTGCCATGCTTATCCAGGCTTTGCCAATGTAGTTCGTGTGGAGAACTCGAATTGTCTTCTACGTGTAATTGCTGCCCATAACGCGTCGGCACAGCCAGCGCTAACGCACCATCCAGTACAACGTACTCACCAGTGAGCAACAATTTGCCATGAGCGGACAGGTGAACGGGTGACATGCTACTCGATTTAGCTATTAGGCCCCCAGGAATTCGCGAACCGCCTGGAAGGAAACCGTCTTATCGGCAAAATAGGCAGTCGCAGCTACATTTTGCTCCGGTGTAGCACCTAGGTGATTCAGGATATTCTGCAAGTGCATTTTCATATGACCAGCCTGAATACCGGTCGTGACCAGCGAACGCACTGCACCAAAATTCTGGGCCAGACCGGTAGCCGCAATAACTTGCATCAATTCCGCTGCTGTTGGGTTATCTAAAATCTCCAGGCTACGACGAGCCAGGGGATGCAATTTCGTCAACCCTCCTACCGTACCAAGAGCCAGGGGAATCTCCAATTCAAAGTAGAAACGATCATTTTCTATACGGCACCGGCTGAGCGAGCGATATTGGCCGTCGCGAGCTGCATAAGCATGTCCACATGCTTCAACCGCCCGGAAATCATTACCCGTTGCTAAAACAACCGCATCGATACCATTGAAGATGCCTTTATTATGGGTAACAGCACGATATGGGTCATGCACGGCGATATTCACAGCCGTTTCAAACTTGCGTGCAAAATGCCGCACATCATCATCGGTTTTGACAGAGCGCTGCATATCATCGAGTTCACACTCCACCCATGCCTTGGCCACACAATTTGGTGTATAATTACTTAGAATAGCCATAATGATCAGGAGGTCGCGCTCGCTATCATTCAGGTTATCCGCAGATGAAGCCCAAAGTTTCAGGCTGGCACTGAATTGCTCTAAAACCGAATTGATGAAGTTGGCGCCCATACTATCGCAGGTCTCAAAACTGACCAATAACTGATAGTAGTCTTCTCCGATCTCAGGTTTGCGGAGCCATTGAATATCCAGCAGGCCACCGCCTCGGCGCTCCATATTAGCCATCAAGGGCGCAGCCCCCATGCGCAGAATCGCCTGAATCTCGGGAAATAATTCCTCCCAGCGCTCCGGGCTACCGCCCCAGCGAAAATGTACTTGACCAAGTTTGACGGTAGCTGATACCTCTGTTCGAAAGCCACCTAAAGGCAACCAAAACTTTGCAGCTGAGGCGGCAGCTGCCACCACCGAACTTTCTTCGATCACCATCGGAATGGCATAGATCCGATCGTTGATCATGAAATTGGGTGCTACCCCAAAAGGCATGGGAAAATTACTGAGGGTATTCTCACTAAAACCATCGAGCACTTGCTGCAGCTGTGGGTCGGGATGAGAAAAGGACCGCAACTCCTCTTGAGCAGCCGTTGCGTCTGTCAAAAACTGTTCGGTTACCCATTTGATCTTCGCCTCCTTATCAAGGCGCGAAAACCCGGAAATGCGTCTATCCTGCATGCTACCGTTTTTCATCCGTGTGCCATTTAACACCGCACTAACTTTACTATTTTTTTCCATCCTGCTCTAATCTCTAATTCGTAAGAATGCCCTTGCTACTTCCAGCCCACGCACTTGCGCTTCTGTATACAAGCGTAAATCTTCATAACTCCCCTGCGCATGGCGTAGAAAGGCAGAAGCCTGCCCATAGATAGCAGGAAGCTGCAAACGTTCTGTCAAGTAATACCCATCCAGAAAATTTTGCACGCCGCCTGAGACGATGAGCTGCCGACAAAGCAACTTATCGCCCATTTCATTCACCAGGTCATTTACGATCTCAACCATATCGGTTGCGCTATGCCCTACATTGGCCAATGGCGTGTATACCATCTGCTGTAGCGGTGTATTTCGAAGAAGCTCTAGTTTCGCAAAGTTTGTCCCGCCGTTCGCCGCAAAATCAATCGCCGCCAATGGCAGCTGCAATAGTGCCTTCAAGCTTTCCCGGCCCATCCCTTGTCCGACTTCTTTCACTACCACCGGTATATCTCCCAGGATGTCCAAAATTATTTGAATGGTTTCAAGTGGGGGCACCCGAAAACGATCCCCTTCGGGCTGGAGCCACTCCTGCAAAGGGTTCACATGGATAATTAGTCCATCAGCCTGGAGTTTGTCTAGCATCTGCGGTAGTCGATCCAACTCTTCATTAGCAATCAACTCCTCCAGCTGAGCAATACCTAAGTTGGCAAGAAGCAACTGTTCTTTTCCAATGATATCCCGCACGGCAAAATCCGCCAAGCGTTCATCACTATACAATAATGGCCGGCAGGAGCCCAAGCCCATTCCCATACCAAATTCCCTGCAAGCTCTGGCCAGGTTGTGATTTATCGTATGTGCCTTTTCGGTACCACCGGTCATGCTCGATACCCAAATTGGGACACGCATTGTTTTCCCTAGGAAGGAGAAACTCGGCCAACTACCCTTCTCCGGATGAGCCGACATTAGTGGCTCGTAGTAAAACCGTCGATCTAGCTCACCACTTGCCACCTGGCTTTGGAAGGCCAATTCAATATGGTCTCGCTTGCGGTCGGCAGCAGTGGGATCTTGGTCTTCCCCGTCCTGATATGGTAATTCTAGATTCAAATTAGGCTGGATAACCTCCATGATGGTTAGCTTTGCAAAATTAGCCAAAAGTTAGCTAGTACCATGTACTGGACTACCGGGTACTACATGGTGGCGCTAAAATCGGAAGCAAAACAAAGCCTAACGCAAATAGTTTAGGTCCCCGATTGTTACTGCCGCGAGAATAAGTGTCAATAGAATTATGTTGAATAGTCCACTGACCGAGATAACTGTAAGCGTCCTCCAGTTGCTGGAGCGATTGATCGCTACACCTTCTTTTTCGCGCGAGGAAGCCGACACGGCGAATCTTATCGAGTCCTTTTTCCGCGACCGACGCCTTCACCCTTCACGCAGGGGGCACAATATCTGGGTCCGCCACCCTCACTGGCAGGAGGGGTTGCCCGTCGTTTTGCTCAATTCGCATCACGACACCGTGAAGCCGGCCAGCTCATGGCAGCGAGACCCCTTCACGCCTAATTGGGAGGATGATGTATTGTATGGGCTTGGCAGCAATGATGCTGGCGGACCGCTCGTATCGCTCATTGGCACCTTCTGCGCCCTTGCGGATAGAACAGATCTACCTTTCAACTTGCTCCTCGCAGCCACCGCTGAAGAAGAGATTAGCGGAGCTGGAGGTATTGCCTCTATTTTACCTGAACTTGGCCCTATTTCTTGTGGCATTATTGGCGAACCAACGTCACTGGAAGTGGCTATTGCAGAGCGTGGATTGGTTGTTATCGATGGAGAAGCACAAGGGCAAGCGGGTCATGCTGCCCGCAATGAAGGGATCAACGCCCTTTACATCGCCCTGGAAGATATTCAGCAGTTGATCAGTCATGAATTTGCCCGCTCTTCTCGGCTATTAGGCCCAGTTAAGGTGAGTGTAACACAAATAGAAGCTGGCTCACAACACAATGTCGTCCCCGACCGATGTCGCTTTGTGATCGATGTGCGGGTGAACGAACAATACACCAATCAAGAAGTAGTTGAACAGCTACAAGCTTTAGTTCAATCAAAATTGAAGCCGCGCTCTCTGCGGTTGCAATCTTCAGGTATTGAAGGTGACCATCCCCTGGCTATTGCTGCCCACAATGCTGGCCTGCATCCCTATGGTTCACCTACCCTAAGTGACCAGGCTCTATTGGCTTTTCCAACCATCAAGCTCGGCCCAGGAGATAGCAGCCGCTCTCATACGGCCGAGGAGTTTATTCGTCGTTCGGAGATCGAAAAAGGGATAGAAGTCTACCTGGAGGTATTGGAAGGGTTATATCGATGACGTCCGGGGTCCGACGTCCTAAGGTTATAACGGACATCGGACATCGGACGACTTGACGTTTAGTACAAGTACTCTAATGCAACGCGGTCGTAAAAACCGAACTCGCCATCTTCGCTGGAAGAGAAGCAAGCCAGCATCACAGAATTCCAGTCAATTCCCGTTGGAGTGCCAGGAATATGGATAGCGCCTACACCAGCACTTCCTTCGTTCACATTTTGGCCACAGCTTGCACGGCTGAAGTAGTCGGTATGACGTAAGCCCAGGCAGTGTCCAATCTCGTGTGTCATAACGTGCTCTACTACGTTGGTGCTGTAGTTATTGGTACCAGCATAGATCTGTACCCACTTGTATGGATTGCCGCCAGAAGGAAATCCAGCAGAACCACCCGCGCCAGAGTTCGTGAAATTCCGATATACTACGATATCTGCATTCGTGCTAGCCCGGAAGCTCAGGGTGAAATTCAGTCCAGTATTCAGGGCGTTGTAGTTGTTGATAGCCCAGGACAAAGCCGTGCGCATCTTCGATGTCAAGGCATAAGAGCCACCTGTGTAACCAATAACACTGATCGTCTGCGGAGCGCTGACCAGTGCCGATGTCCGGTACTGCTTTTGGCCGGTGCTCATCATTTCCATGACCTCGGTCAGTTCCTCTTTGCTTAAAACGATGTCGCCATCTACCAGATACTTCGTTTCTGAGGTGCCATCTGGGTAATGCATCTCAACCTCTTCAATTTGATCGAGATTGACACCATGATCATCCAAATGTGATACGATTTCGGCTTCGTATCCAAGCCCGGTTTCATCAACGTAGTTGACGTCCTCTTCTTCCAATACGTCTACTGCTTCTACACGCTGGTCAACGCTAATACCTTCATTGACCGGCAATACATTATCCTGTACACAGGCGCTCAAGGAAAGAGCTAATGTCACGAGGACAAATAGGCTGCGAGAAAATTGACTGGTAAACTTCATGATTAAATTAATTTTTGGTGAAAATGAAATATGAGTCTGGTTTTATTTTAATGCTTCACCACGCGGCGATTTAGTGGCTTCAAGCCTGTTTTAAACTAAGTAGAGGGCGATTGAAAATGAACGATGGACGGTCCCTTCAGTAGACTGGAGGCCCACAAAGTGTTTATACAACCAGGGAAGAAGACGTTACAAGTTCTGCTCTTAGTCAAGAGTAATTGACTAGAGACACCATTGAGGGGCTAGTGCAGCCTGGAAATATTCAGGCTATCATTAGAAAACCTCTGGTAGTCAGGGCTACCAAAACCTATTCAGCTATGCTTGTAAACCAGGGGGAAATTGAGATTGCGAGTTCGTGACTGCTTAACAGCAATTTTGCAATCTTTCAAATTCTGGGGAGTAAATGCTCATGTAGATATGTGAAAATTAAAAAAAGAGATTGGTATTTGGAAAAAATAAAAAACATAATTCTCAGCTTAATATGACGTTCACTTCGTTCTCAATGTCTCATGTCCTTATAAGATATCAGAAAGAAATTCCAAGCTATCTTTGCCCACATACAACAAAGCCTCCATGAGTAACAAGGAAAATAAATTGTGGCAAAAGACCTACGATCTTGATCAACGCATCGAAGCATTCACCGTTGGCCGCGACCGTGAGCTTGATCTATTGCTAGCTCCCTACGATGTACTGGGCTCCTTGGCGCATGGCCGCATGTTGAGCGAGGTAGGCCTTCTGCCAGAAGAAGAGTACCAGCAGTTGGCTGCCGAATTGCGGCGGAT
>SPJK01047723.1_pt1 | contig 18584 bp, 16 predicted proteins | sample 3741771 | NCBI WGS metagenome assembly SPJK01 (sample SAMN10925997, study PRJNA522277) | cold seep metagenome | isolation source: Elba SIP-enriched marine methane seep metagenome, extraction at timepoint T2 | place: Italy: coast of Elba, Mediterranean Sea
AATTTAAAAATATTCTAAGGTGTGGTCATGCAAATTATACAGGAAGCGCTTACATTTGATGATGTCCTTTTGCTGCCGGCTCATTCATCGGTTTTACCGCGCGAAGTGGATTTAACTACGCAACTGACCCGCGAAATCAAACTCAACATTCCTCTGGTTTCTGCGGCAATGGATACGGTTACCGAATCGCGACTGGCGATTAGTATTGCACAAGAAGGCGGTATCGGCATTATTCATAAAAACCTGACCATCGATCAACAGGCGCATGAAGTGCGCAGTGTTAAGAAGTTTGAAAGTGGAGTCATTCGTGAACCCATCACCGTTGCGCCGACAATCAGTATCCGTGAAGTGATGGAATTGACTCGTTCAAAAAATATTTCCGGCGTACCGGTAGTGGATGGTGATCAATTAGTTGGTATCGTAACCAGCCGCGATTTGCGCTTTGAAACCCGCTTTGATGATCCTGTCACTAAAGTAATGACGCCAAAATCACGTTTGATTACCGTCAAAGAGGATGCCGGTCAGGATGAAGCGATAGCGCTATTGCACCAACATCGTATTGAAAAAATTCTGGTGGTGAATGATCATTTCCACTTACGAGGCATGATTACCGTAAAGGATATCCAAAAAGCCAAAGATTATCCCCAAGCTTGTAAGGATGAGCAGGAAAGGTTGCGGGTTGGCGCTGCAGTTGGCACCGGAACCGGCACCGAAGAACGCGTTTCAGCCCTGGCTCAAGCAGGAGTCGATGTGCTGGTGGTGGATACTGCGCATGGCCATTCTACCGGGGTTTTAGAGCGCGTTAATTGGGTGAAAAAACATTATCCTGACATTCAAGTGATTGGCGGTAATATCGCCACCGGTGATGCCGCTAAAGCTTTGGCTGAAGCAGGGGCGGATGGCGTGAAAGTGGGCATTGGTCCGGGTTCGATTTGTACCACGCGTATTGTTGCTGGTGTCGGGGTTCCGCAAATTACCGCGGTGAGCAATGTTTCCGATGCTTTAAAAGGCACGGGAATTCCATTGATTGCAGATGGTGGTATACGCTATTCGGGAGATGTAGCGAAGGCTTTGGCTGCAGGCGCTAATTCGGTTATGTTGGGCGGCTTGTTTGCCGGTACCGAAGAAGCACCGGGTGAAGTTGAGCTCTATCAGGGGCGTTCGTATAAATCTTACCGCGGCATGGGCTCTCTGGGAGCCATGTCACAGCAACAGGGCTCCAGTGACCGCTATTTCCAAGAAGATGCCGATTCGGTTGAAAAGTTAGTGCCGGAAGGCATTGAAGGGCGTGTGCCATACAAAGGCAGTATGTTGGCGATTGTGCATCAATTATTGGGTGGTATCCGGGCCAGCATGGGTTATACAGGTAGCCAAACTATTCACGATATGCACCATCGGGCGCAATTTGTCCGGGTAACCAATGCCGGCATGCGTGAAAGTCATGTACATGATGTGGCGATTACCAAGGAAGCGCCTAATTATCGTTTGGATTAAACGCTAATTTTTTGCCTCTAAATCCGATTTTATTAACCTGATTTGGAAAGGTAAGTCAAAATGACTTGCCTTTTTAACGTCATAAGCGAGCAGTTACCTTGAGCCAGTCCAGTAGCGCAGATATTCATCTGCAAAAAGTATTAATTATTGATTTTGGATCGCAATACACGCAATTAATAGCCCGACGTGTCCGGGAAATTGGTGTTTATTGTGAAATTTTTTCCTGTGACAGCTGCGCCGATGAAATACGTCAATTTGGCGCAAATGGTATTATTTTATCTGGCGGTCCGGAAACGGTGACCGACCAATACACACCGCGTGTTGATTCGTTGGTGTTTGAATTAGGAGTGCCGGTGTTGGGCATTTGTTACGGTATGCAAACCATGACCGAGCAACTGGGCGGCAAAGTTGAAACATCGGAACAAAGGGAATTCGGGTATGCTCAAGTTCGTGCCAGAGGTCACTCCAGGCTCTTAAAAGAAATTGAAGATCATACATCGCCTGAAGGCTTTGGCTTGCTGGATGTGTGGATGAGTCATGGAGATAAAGTCGTGGATTTACCCCCCGGATTTAAGCTGATTGCCAGTACCGATTCGGCACCGATTGCCGGTATTGCCAATGAGGATAAAGGTTTTTATGCTTTACAGTTTCACCCGGAGGTGACTCATACCCGACAGGGCGGGAGGATACTGGAACGCTTTGTTGTCGATATCTGCAGCTGTGAAACACTGTGGACACCAGGCAATATTATTGATGACAATATCGAAAAGGTTCGGCAACTGGTTGGCGATGAGACTGTGGTTCTGGGTTTATCGGGTGGTGTTGATTCCTCGGTGGTTGCGGCATTATTGCATCGGGCCATAGGCGATCAGTTAACTTGCGTGTTTGTCGATACCGGACTGTTACGTTTAAACGAAGGCGATCAGGTAATGGCGGCTTTTGCCGAACATATGGGCGTGAAAGTCATTCGTGTCGATGCTGAACAGCGTTATCTGGATGCCTTGCAGGGGGTTGATGATCCAGAACGGAAGCGTAAGATTATCGGTGGTCTGTTTGTGGAAATCTTTGATCAGGAAGCGGCTAAACTGACTGATGCCAAGTGGTTGGCACAAGGCACCATTTATCCGGATGTGATCGAATCGGCTGGCGCCAAAAGTGGTAAGGCGCATTTGATTAAATCACATCATAATGTGGGTGGTTTACCTGAAAACATGAAGCTGAAACTGGTAGAACCTCTAAGGGAGTTATTTAAGGACGAAGTACGCAAAATCGGCCTGGAGTTAGGTTTACCTTATGAAATGATTTATCGTCATCCTTTTCCAGGGCCGGGACTTGGGGTCAGGATTCTGGGTGAGGTGAAAAAAAGCTATGCTGATTTACTGCGTCAAGCGGATGCTATTTTTATTGAGGAATTATATAGGCATGAATTATATGAAAAAGTCAGTCAGGCCTTCGCTGTATTTTTGCCGGTTAAATCGGTCGGTGTGATGGGCGATGGGCGGCGTTATGATTATGTTATCGCATTACGGGCTGTCGAAACCATTGATTTTATGACCGCGCGTTGGGCGCATTTGCCTTATGAATTTCTGGATTTGGTTTCGCGTCGCATTATTAATGAAGTGGCGGGTATTTCCCGAGTCACTTATGACATTTCCGGCAAACCACCTGCAACCATCGAATGGGAATAAAGTAAATTTCAAGGCATAGTGTCAGTGTTAAGCGATCAGGACTGGATGCAGTACGCTTTGCGTTTGGCGCATCGTGCTGAGCAACAGGGTGAAGTGCCGGTTGGTGCGTTGATCGTTCAAGGTGATACCTGTATAGCCGAAGGCTGGAACAGTCCGATTGGTGAGCATGATGCCAGTGCTCATGCTGAAATTATGGCGATTCGTAGTGCTGGGCAGCAACTCAATAACTATCGTCTTGTTGGTTGCCGCTTATATGTTACATTGGAGCCCTGCGTAATGTGTATGGGCGCTATCGTTCATGCGCGATTGCAGTCTTTGGTTTTTGGCGCATACGATCCGAAGCGAGGTGCAGCGGGAAGTGTGATGAATCTGAGCGAAGCTGATTTTTTAAATCATAGCCTGGATTGCGCGGGTGGAGTGCTACAAGAGCCTTGCGGGGATATCTTGAAGAAGTTTTTTCAAGCTCGGCGCAAAGCTAAGGCTTGAGCGCTAAATCTTCTCGCTGTGGGGGATAGTTTACAGCGGATTTATATTGCAGGATTATTGATTTTAAGGGCTTTATTTGGTTTTATCGGCGGGTTGGGTTTGACTGCCATGACCGCTTTACCGATATTATCCCCTTCCGTATTCCAGGCTAACAAATCAAAATAGCTTCTGACATTTTCCACATATCTTACCGGTTCGTAGCCGCGTGCATAGCCATGCTTGGTTTTGGTATACCACTTTTTTTTGCTAAGCAGAGGTAGATATTTTTTAATATCAATCCATTTGTCCGGGTTGTCTCCGCTTTGCTGGGCTAATATTCGGGCATCTTCCAGGTGGCCGTAGCCGACGTTATAAGCGGCTAATGCCATCCAGGTTTTATCCGGTTCTTTGATTCGGTCGGGTATTTTTTTTAGTCTTTGAAAGAAATACAAGGCACCACCGTAAATACTTTGTTCAGGGTCGGTGCGATTACTGACCCCCAAGTATTTAGCTGTTCCTCGGGTTAGCATCATCAGGCCCTTAACGCCGGTAGGTGATATAGCATGTTCAAGCCAATGCGATTCCTGATAGCTGATCGCAGCTAACAAGCGCCAATCCAATTGATATTTTTTTGCCGCTTGTTGAAATAATGCTAGGTATTCGGGTAGCCGGTTATGTATATGTTCGCGGAAGCGGCAGATTTCCAGGTTGTCCAGATTTAATGTATGTCCGTAGTGTCTTTCCAGTAATTGTTCTAGTGTGCCATCGGTTTTGATTTTAGAAAAAAACCGGATGACTTCATTGTATAGGCTGATATCGTTAGTTTTAGCTAAAGCCCAGGCTAGGGGCTTGGGTTTGCCGACATCAAAGGCTATTCTTAGTCTGGGATAAAATCTGCGTAACTGATTGATTTGATTGGAATCGGTTAAGGTATAATCAATCAGGCCGGTATTGAGTAAATATAATAATTCTTGGGTATCGAGTGTGGTGTTGGTATTCCAGCGCAACGACGGATACTGGGCGCGTTGTTTTTTGAGGCTGTCTACGTGAGAGGTACCGAATACAACTTCCAGGATACCGTTTTTCAAATCGTTGAAAGTATTTGGTCGTTTGGATCTGGAGTGGTAAATGAGTTGCTCTGTGACATTATGATAGGAGGGGCTGAAACGCATAGTTTGCTTGCGTTTTTCTGTGATGGTCAGACCCGCAGCCGCGAGGTCGGCAACACCATTGCTAATGTCGGTGAGAATTTGGTCAAATTTCTGTGGGAAGATGTAGCGTACTTTAACGCCTAATTGTTCGGCAAATAAATTAACTAGATCGTATTCCAGACCGGCATATCCATTCTGGGTTTTGTAGACGGTAGTCGGACTATAACGGGATAATACCGTTAATACGCCTGCCTGTTGAATTCGCTCCAGATGGCTGACGGAATTTAATAGCTTCCAGTCAGCTTGACTGTTGCTGATTGCGAAACAGGAAAATACTATAAATAAAACGCTTAAAGTCCATTGCACGGGTTTTATCGTAAAGTTTTATAGTAGTTGATTAAGCCATTGGTAGAACCATCATGAGATTGGATTGGTTTGTCGTTGGTAAGTTCCGGAAGAATAGCTTTAGCCAACACTTTGCCTAATTCCACGCCCCACTGATCGAAAGAATTGATATGCCAAATTGCACCTTGTACAAAAATTTTATGTTCGTACAATGCGATTAAAGAACCCAGTGTAGCAGGCGTTAATTGTTTGAATAAAAACGAATTTGAGGGTTTATTGCCGGCAAAGACCTTGGCATTTGCCAATGCTTTATTATCAACGTAATCCGGGTCAGTCGACATGACTTCTGATAAGGATTTACCCATCATTAATGCTTCCGGTTGAGCTAAAAAGTTGGAAATCAGCATATCATGATGATGTTGCAAATGATAATGGCTTTTGGCAGGAGCTAAAAAGTCGCAGGGAATTTTTTGGCTGCCTTGGTGCATTAGCTGATAAAATGCATGCTGGCCGTTAGTGCCGGGTTGGCCCCAAATAATCGGACCGGTCAGGTAATCAACCGGTTCACCATTGATATCCACAGTTTTACCATTGCTTTCCATATCACCCTGTTGCAGAAAATCAGCGAGGTAATTAAGCGACTGGTCATAGGGAAGAATCGCATGGGATTGATAATTGAAAAAATTTATATACCAGACTCCAATCAATGCCATGATGACAGGTATATTCTGCCTGAACGGTGCGCTACGAAAATGTTCGTCAATCTCATAAGCGCCTTTTAACAATAGCTGAAAATTATCCATGCCAACTGCTGCAGCGATGGGCAGTCCAACAGTAGACCAAAGCGAAAACCGACCGCCGACCCAATCCCAGAAACCAAACATATTATCCACTTTAATACCGAATTCAGTGACCCTGGCCTCATGAGTTGAAACGGCTACAAAGTGACTCGCTACTGCGGTATCGGTATTGAAATGTTCGGTAATCCAATTCCTGGCGGTATGTGCATTGGTTAATGTCTCCTGAGTGCTAAAGGTCTTTGACGCTATGATAAATAAGGTGGTTTCCGGATTTAAAGGCCTTAGTGTTTCAAGAATATCCGCAGAATCAATATTGGAAACAAAATGCACATTCACTTCAGGGCGTGCATAAGGTAATAAGGCGTTACATACCATTTTAGGGCCTAATTCAGAGCCTCCAATGCCGATATGAACAATATTGCTGATGGTTTTACCGTTAAAACCCTGCCATTGTCCTTGGTGGATTTTGTTGCAGAATTGATGCATTTTTTCAATTTCAGCCCTGACTTCAGGCATGACATCCTTGCCATCAACGTAAACTGCACGGTCACTTTGGTTTCTTAAAGCGGTATGTAATACAGCCCGATTCTCGGAATTATTAATTTTATCGCCGTTAAACATGGCGGAAATCCGTGTTTCAAGGTCGCATTGATTTGCTAGTTCAATTAATAGCGATAAGCTTTGTTCAGTGATTAGGTTTTTAGAAAAATCAAATAAAATATCATTAAATCGTAACGAAAAATTATTAAAACGGTCGCTGTCCCTGGCAAACAGGTCTTTTATTTGCTGATTAGCAATGTCGTCCTGATGTCTATTCAATGCGTTCCAGGCGGGTGTGCTAGTTGGGCGAGACATGAAAAAAAACTCCAAATTTAAATAAATTTTGCCAAGTTTACGGGAACCCAAGGTGGCTTACAATGTCTATTAGTATGTTATAATATTATTTAATAACAATAAAGTGGTGCTCGAGCTGAAACTACCTTTTATTTTGTAGGGTGATGTGATAGAGTACAGCCGATGTTTAGCATGAAGGTACTGTTAGGTTGGCCTTTTGCCAATATCTTGATACATTGACTTAACATTAAACAAAATCCGATCTTAATAATTCGGAAGTATAACTCACTAATTGACTGGAAGGTATTATGAATAAGAAACAGTTTTTATTTAGCAGTTTAATAACGATGATAGGTTTGCTGTTTTCAGCTTCGTTATGGGCTCACGGCGGAGCAAAAGGTACCGACACGGATTAGTGTAAAATCCAAATTCAGGGCGAATGGGTGCATTATACCGCTTATCAGCCTTTTAAAGCTCAGGGTGAGGAATTTTGCGCCTATCTCCCTGATATCAATACACCAACAAACTTTGTGTTCGATTATATTGGTGTGAAATTACGTAAAATGCAGGTCGAATTTGAAATAACAAAAGAACCTGAAGGTAAACGGATTTATTTCCAACCTGCGTCAAAACATCAAACCGGTTCCGTGAATGCGACCACGACATTAACAGAACCAGGTGACTATCTTATTCACGTATCATTGATTCCCGAAGAAGGTGAAAAAGTTGATGCGCATATCGGGTTTTCTGCAGGTGGCGGTTCATCAGGTGGTTCCGGCAGCTATTGGTTATACGCTCTAATCGCATTTGCGGGACTTTATATGTTGTATTTTTCAAACGATGCATTTAAGGCGCAAGTGAACAAATTGTTTGGCAAAGCCAAAGAATGGTAAAACCGGCATAACTTAATATCGAAGGTATAAACTATGCAGAAAAATCCTTTATTAACTTGGTTATGTGCATCAATACTGATGGCTCCTATTGCGCTTTACGCTGCTGTAGAACTGCCGCCATCGGTCAAAGTACAACCTGGTAAAGGTGAACCAGCTTGTTCTTTCAACATGCCGGAATGGCGTGAAGCCCAGGAAATTGAAGGCGTTAAAATTCAGGAGTCAATTCGTTGTCTACCTGATAATCCCTATACTGTCGCATCTCTGGTAAAGGGCACCAACAATACCAGTATGACGACTTTAATGGAAACCTACCTGGCGGCTGATTCGGTCATTAAGAAGAATGACATGGATGGCGATGGCGACCCGGATTTGATTATAATCCGCTTGGAGGTTGCCGAATTAAATGGACATTCACCGGACTTTCAGGGTGTAGTGCCGACCTTCGATATTGCCCCGGGTGTACAGCCGGGCATGTGGGTTTTTGCTCCAAAATCAAGGGGGATGGCGACAAAAAGTTTTGTGGGTTTGGAAGCAAACCCGCTGCTGAGGTCACCTTCTCCGGTGATTCGTGTTGAGCAGGATGATATCGTCTGGATTAAACTGGAAAATACCCATTATTTCCCACATACAATTCATTTACATGGAGTCGATCATCCATTCGTTGATAGTACCGGTGAAGGTAATGACGGCGTACCGCAGACCAGTGAACAAGTGGTGATGCCGGGGGAATCTAGGACTTATGAAATCAAGCCCAGAGTGGCTGGTACCTTTGTTTATCACTGTCATGTACAGACCCATGTACATTTGGCTATGGGCTTGGTTGGCATGTTAATAGTCGAGGAAAATCGACCAAACAACTGGCTGCAGACCTATAATGTGGGCGGTGGTCAAGTCCGGCACCCGTCAAAAGCGGTCCTGGAAGAGTATGATAGTGAATACGATTTGCATTATCATGCAATGGACAAAGAGTTACATAATATCATTCAGGATTATAATGATCCCCGTGTGATAGCAAAAAAAATGAATCGCGAATATGATATTTCAGCATCCACTGACGAATATTACACCTTAAACGGACGGTCATTTCCCTATACGATTCGTGAATCTTTGATCGTTACCGAACCGGATAAAAATATAAAGGTCAGGTTATTCAACAGTGCCAGTGAAATGGTTGCGATTCATACTCATGGTCATAAAGCGACCATTACCCATTATGATGGTGTGGAGCATAATCCCAGCGCGCAAATTATGCGAGACATTTACGATGTCGCACCAGCACAACGAAATGATCTGAAAATCAATACCACAGATGACGGCTTGCATAGCTATGGTGAAGGAATCTGGATTTTTCATGATCACCGAGAGAAAGGCATTACCACGGATGGTCAAAATCCTGGTGGGAATGTCAGTGCGATTGTTTATAAATCCTTTTTAAACGAAAACGGTATCCCTAAAGTTCAAGGAACTGATATTAAACCATTATTTACCAGCGAATTTTTTCAACGCCGTGTACCGGTCTGGCAGGACCTGGATAAATGGAATAGTCTCGGTGAAGTGGATCAGGAAGGCTATAGTCAAAAACCAGCTTTTGTTCCTACTATTAAAGAGATGCGTAAGGCACCCGGTAAACAAAAACCCAATACGGTAGTTGTAGAGGGTGAGAACAATTCTTTTAGAAACTTTATGGTGGGCTTGTTGTTAGGTATTTTTTCTTACTTGTTGATACTCAACCGGGAAAAAGTGCTGAGTATGATCAAGCCGTTGATCTCGTCTAATAAGGGAGGACAATAAAATGTTAAGATTGTTATACACAGGACTGATATTTTTGTTTTCCGCTCAAGTAACAGCACTTGAGATCACCGATCATAATAAAATGATGGATCATGGTGGCGGCCATTTGATGGATATGGGCGGTGGCATGGTCATGGGGCAAAATACTGACCGTATTCCTGATGGTTGCGATGGTATAGCTGCAACTAAAGAAATTACCGTTCACGGCGGTCACAAATATGCAGAAAAGTTTCCAGGACGCATGTTTGCATTTGATGTGCAGGAATATCAATTTGAGCCTTGTACTAAGTTGACGGTTAACTTCATCAACGAAGACAATGTTAGGCATCAATGGATGATGCATGGTTTGCCAAAGTACATTTATCCAAAAGGTATGTTCCATTTGGAAGTGACAGGTCCGGGGAAAATTTCCGGAACATTGATCCTTCCACCCGGCGACAAGACTTATTTAGTTCATTGTGACTTGGCGCAGCATATGGAAAAGGGCATGAAAGGCCAATTGAAAACCGGCAAGGGTACTGGAGACTTACCCAGTATTCCAGGCGTTACCGAGTTTGTGGTACAGGATGATTATGCTAATCTGTCGCCTGCAGTTAGAAATATTTCGGCTACGCCTGCCCAGACAACCATTATCCAAGGCGATGATTCAGTTATTTCCGGGGTGATGGTCATTGGTTTGGCTATCGGTTTATTACTTACGCCTTATCTCGTGCGTCAATGCAAGGGAAAAAGCAGTGGGGAAATTATAGCAATGGTTGTTAATGGAATTAAACAATTGTCCGATTGTGTGTTCAAATTTATAGGCAAATTGGTCGGATGGATAGGTTCCTTAAAAAATAAAGTTGCTTAATCTATTACACAAAAGATAGCCTCTGTTACGTTTGTAGCAGAGGCTTTTTTTTAATCCATTGATAGCGGTTTTTCATGTGGGAATTATGGGGTTTATTTAGTAGTTCGTTTATCTCTTCTACCATTGCCCCTGGGGGTTCTGAAGCGGTTTTAGCTTACCTTGCTTCAACTGGTCGTTATAATGTTCTGGAACTAGTGACTACGGCCACTATTGGCAACACATTGGGTGCTTTGACAACCTGGTTTTTAGGTTGGCTTGCTGCAAAAAAATACCCGATCCAGAAATTATTGGATTCAAAACATCAACAATCCATCGGTCATGTCCAACGCTGGGGAGTTTGGGCATTATTATTTTCGTGGTTACCGGTGATAGGCGATGGATTTTGTTTTGCAGCCGGTTGGATGAAATTGAATTTAATATTCGGAACGCTGTTAATTTTCACCGGCAAAGCGGTTAGATATTATTTGGTTGCCGCCATATTCACATGATTTTTCGTGGTTTAATTCACAGTCTGTTCTTGGGTAGCTTCCAGGTATTAGCAGTTCCTGCAAATCTTTGGTATCCTCTTTCAAGCTATAATTACAATTCACAAGAGTAAATATGTTCCGACATTTTCCTGAAGTAGGTGGCAATTATCAGCACCGCAGTCGAGATTATTATATTGCCCTGTTTACATTTGTCAGCATCTCGCTTTGCTTATGGTTTGATGCAGATGCCAGCAAGGGCTTGCAAAATACTCTGGGAGTGTTTGCCTGGGGTTTTTTGTTCATCTGGTTAAAAGGTGAAAATAAATTTGTCAGGATGCAGGTGATTGTTGCAATTATGTTTGCCACTGTAGGTGAGCATTTCGCATCGCCTTTTATGGGGGGCTATACTTATCGTTTTCATAATGTACCTGCTTATATTCCGCCTGGCCACGGATTCGTATATTTGACTGCTGTTGCGCTGGGACGCTCCGGTTTTTTTCATAATCATTCTCGCACTATTACTGCATTTGTGTTGATCGTTTGCGGATTATGGTCTATCTGGGGGGTATTGCTTGCCGAACGTGGTGATTGGGTGGGGGCAGCATTATATTGTGTTTTCGTCTTATTTGTATTTAAGGGACGTTCTCCGCTGCTTTATCTTGCTGCATTTTTTGTTACCACCTGGCTGGAAATTATAGGTACTTATTTGGGTACTTGGTATTGGGCGGTGATTGACCCCGTGTTGGATTGGCCTCAAGGCAACCCACCCAGTGGTGTTGCTGCCTGGTATTGCCTGGTCGATGCGGTAGCTTTGGGTGGCGCGCCTTATATGCTGGATTTATGGGACAAGATAAAATACACTGTCTATCCACACGATTATGAACGTGCAGTCAGTGACAATATTTCAACAAGAGAATAATGCGGATCAGCTACGATAAGCAACCTTAAAAGAAATTGCTGCCGCATTAATTTAATATCACAGGAGGAGATAAATGAAACAATTAATTATTTTAGCGGCTTGTTTATTTATGCAACCGGTTTGGGCTGGATGGAGTTTAAATAATCAGCAATCGACATTAAACTTTGTCAGCACCAAGAATTCCAGCAAAACCGAGGTTCATTCCTTTAAAACCCTAAGCGGTTCCCTTTCTGATCAGGGCAAAGCCGTCCTGAATATTGATTTGGCCAGTGTAGAAACCAACATTTCAATCCGGAATGAAAGGATGCAGAAATATTTGTTTCAAGTTGAGCAATTTACCACGGCTACCGTGTCTTTATTAGTGAGCTCAAAAAAAATTTCCGGGCTTAAAGCAGGAGATAGCATCAACTTACCTGTATCAGCGACTTTAAATCTGCATGGTGTTTCAAAACCTATCAAAGCAACACTGAAGGTTGTTGCCTTAAATAATGGCGGGCTGTATGCGGTGACTGAGTCTCCTATTATTTTAAAAGTTGATGACTTTAATTTGATAAAAGGATTAAAAAAATTACAGGAATTAGCGAAATTAAAGAGTATCGATAGCTCGGTTCCGATTACTTTAAGTTTGGTTTTTGATAAAGCGAATTAAACAATTTCCTTGACGGATTAAAGCAGGCTTGTGCAGCAACCCTTTGTTTGTGGGTCGTAATTTCGAAACTATATCATCAATTTAAATATTGGCTAACGCCACGCTCGGCTGAAATTAAACTGTTGTTTTCTATTCTTTCAAGAAGGCGTTGATAATTCTGTTGTTCCCTGCTTTTATCGTTCTCGGTGTGCCATAAATGCAATACCGGCGCTGCAAACCGGCCTTCTTTTCGTTTTATCCCTGCATGTATAAGGCGGATTACCAAGTCTGAATCCTCATATCCCCATCCTGCGAACAACTCATCAAAACCATTGACGTTGACGAAATCCTGCTTGAACATAGCGAGGTTACAAGTCATCGCTTTTTGCCATTTGTCACTTTGTATTTTTCTTAACGGCCCCAGTGGTAAATAGATTAGCGGAAATAATCGATTAATATAATGCTTGCCGTATAGCTTGATAAAGTGACCGATGGATCGACTGGCTATCGGGTAAGGGTGTTTTAAAAATTCATGGGTAAAAGATTGGCTGAATAAAACTCGGTTGCCGGGTACAAACCGGCCCGGCTCGGCCATATTACGATGGCGGGTAATGAAATCTGGTCGCGCCAAACAATCGCCGTCGATGAATAAAAGGTAATCCCCCCGGCTTTGTGCCGCCGCTTTGTTACGTATTTTTGCCGCTTGAAAGCCATTGTCCTCTTGATAAATGTGCTGTACTGAAATGACTTTGCCTTGATAGGTTTGAATGGTTTGCTTTGTTTCCGGTCCTGAGCCATCGTCGGCGACCAGAATCTCAAAGTTTTGATCTTGTTGTACTAATAGGCTATCAAGGCAGGCCCGGAGCGCATCAGACCAATTATAAGTTGTGACGATGACGGAGATTAAAGACATCAGCGGATTTTGTCCTGTTGCTGTAAAAGCCACAGTTTGGCGTATTTATAGTAAGCGCCTTCAGCATTGGAAATTGCTAACATCATGCCGTGTCCGCCATCGAGTATTGCACCTTTGATAAAATAGGTACGTATAAAGGTCCAGAAACCGCGCAATAAGGCTTTGGATAAAGTGGACTTGTGACCCTGTTGCATGCGCATTTGAGCGCCGAGCGTGGAATAATGATTGACCTTAAATAAAACTTCATCCAGGTCTACGAACGCCTCATGCAATAACGGATTGTTTAAATGTCCGGTGGCGCCATTAACCACAATGCGTTCGTGTACCTTGGCATCGGTAAACCGAGCGTGTTTCCGGCGGAATAGTCGCGGCGTATAATCCGGCCACCAGCCGCCATGACGGATTTGTTTACCGCAATAGCTCGATAAGCGGGGAACTTGAAAGCCGTTAAATTCAGTGGTCTTAATTGCCTCTAAAATTTCCGTGCTAAGCGCTTCGCTAACGACTTCATCAGCATCGATAGAAAAAACCCAGTCGCCTTTTGCCTTATCCAGTGCACGTTGTTTTTGAATACCAAAACCCGGCCAATCCGTTTCAAAAACCTGGGCATTGTATTGTTTACAAATATTGACAGTTTCATCATCGCTACCTGAATCCAGAACAATGATCTCATCGGCACAGGACAAAGAGGCCAGACAGGCGCCGATATGCGCGGCTTCGTTTTTGGTAATAATGACTGCGCTTAACATCTTTACATTGCTTGTTTGGATTTCTCTGCTAAAACGGGAGCCAGACTCAGCGCGATGAGAATTGCGAACCAATGTCCTTCGGTATTATCGAGTAAGGTTGAATTGATAACACTGTTACAGACAAAAGCAAGCCAGACACCCTGAGCGAAAAATTGCTCCCAACCGGTGAGGGATAATGTGTCATTGTAGAATCCCGCGATCATGGCGATGAATAAAATTAAGCCAATCAGCCCGGTTTGCACGCTAATCATTAAAAATTCACTATGTGCATTACTAGTGAGGATTTCATCGGCAGCGGCCAGCCGGGCATAGCCGGACTCATAATTACCGGTGCCGTGGCCAAATACAGGTTTTTCAGTTATCAGGGTCCATGCATGTTTCCAAAAGGTCAGTCTTTGGCCCATTGAAGATTGTGTTTCGGTATTCCCCTGCAAATAGGATTTGGAATTGTCAATACCTTCCTGAATCCGGCTGCCACTAGCGCTGAAATTAATAAAGATAACAAAAAAAATGATATTGACAGCTATAAATAATAATCCTTTTAGTATGGATAGCCGTTGATATGTAAACAATAAGATCAATAAAAAATAGATTAATTGCCCGGTACGGCCTTCAATCATAAAAAAAATATTGATAGTCGACATTAAAAAGGCGATTGCCCAGAGATAACGATAAGTTTTAGCATTTATGAATTGATGGGCGCAATAAAAAGCGAAAAACGCGATAAACAAACTATGCGTAATACGCATACGGATGCTGGGTGATTCATAGGATGATGCCGGTTCAGGGACAATGTCGAAATACATTAAATAGCTGGCTATTAATGTAATCAACATACTGGCTGTAAAAGCATGAAAAGCCCATAAACGGTATTTCGGGTTTTTGAAAAAAGGGATGAATACCAAAAGAAAAAACAATTCACGGTATTTTTTTACAAAAGCGAGAGATTGCTCCCAAGGGATCGAGCTGTTGAAAACTGCGATGATTAACAGAATGAACAGTACGAATGCAAAAACCGCACATTTAAGCTGTTGTAAGAGGAACTTTAAATCTTTAAATTGGCTGGTAACTATCCAAGCGGCTAGGATTATAAACGGTAATATCGCAGTTACTGCAGTTGAAAAGGGAACGAAAAAAAGCAGAAGAACACAGAGTATAGAGCCGCTATGAAATATGAAGTTCTGGGTTGTTTGTGTTTTAAGGGAGAAAGACATTTCAGTTAATACTCATATTCCATTAAACAGTAAGACATATTATACGTTATTATCTGTATTGGATTGAAAACTAAAGAACTGAAAGATGAAAATGCTATTTAAAACAACACTAAGGCTTTAGAAATTATTCGACCAATTTTAAGGAATTGTCAGCTACATGTTGAACGTATGTTGGGACTATTGAATTTATCTCATTGATTCACAGTTTGCTATTTCGATTTCAAAGCTTTAGCCAGAGCATTGGCCATCGAGCCTTGTGGTTGACTTGAGGTATTTTTGACGTTGGTACGTTTATTTTGTGGCTTTGAGCTGCTGCGGCTCTCATTATCCTGGCTTTTTCTCATGGTCAGACTGATCCGGTTTCTGGGGACATCCACTTCAAGCACTTTGACTTTTACGGTTGTGCCGGTTTTGACCACATCCCTTGGGTCTTTTACAAATACATCAGCCAGTTGTGAAATATGCACCAGGCCGTCCTGGTGTACACCGATATCAACAAAAGCGCCAAAATTTGCCACATTGGTCACGACGCCTTCCAGTTCCATGCCGGGTTTCAGGTCGGTGATTTTTTCGATGCCTTCTTTAAAAGTGGCTGTTTTAAATTCCGGCCTCGGGTCGCGACCGGGTTTTTCCAGTTCCTGCAGGATATCAGTGACTGTTGGCAGACCGAATTGGTCATTGGTGAAATTGGCTGCTTCCAAGCCGCGCAGGTAGTCCTTTTGCCCAATCAAATCACGGATTGATTTGCCGGTTTGATTAATAATCGCTTCAACCACCGGATAAGCCTCGGGGTGCACGGCGGAAGCGTCTAATGGGTTGTCGCCATTGATAATGCGCAAAAAGCCAGCCGCTTGCTGAAAGGCTTTATTACCGAGGCGTGGAACTTTGTTTAACTGTTTGCGGTTTTGAAACGGGCCGTTTTCATTTCTAAAGATGACAATGTTTTCACTGACTGAAGCGGATAAACCTGAGACTTGGGTTAATATGGATGCAGAGGCGGTATTAACATCGACCCCAACGGCGTTAACACAGTCTTCCACCACGGAATTCAATCCCCGTGCTAGTTGTAGTTGATTGACATCATGCTGATATTGGCCGACGCCGATAGCTTTAGGTTCGATTTTGACCAGTTCTGCCAGCGGATCCTGTAAGCGCCGGGCGATTGAAACCGCACCACGGATTGATACGTCCAGATCAGGAAATTCCTTGGCAGCTAATTCAGAAGCGGAATAAACTGAAGCCCCTGCTTCAGAAACCATTAGTTTCGTGATTTTTAACGCCGGATGATGTTGCATTAATTCAGTGACCAATTGTTCGGTTTCCCGAGAGCCGGTACCATTACCGATACTGATTAAATCGACCTGGTGCGTTGTGATTAATTGGGCCAGCTTAGCAATAGATTCCTGCCATTTGCGTTGTGGCACATGCGGATAAATAGTTCCTGTGTCCAGCAATTTCCCAGTAGCATCGACTACCGCGACTTTGACGCCGGTGCGTAAACCCGGGTCCAGACCCATGGTGGTCTTTGCTCCAGCTGGCGCGGCTAAAAGTAGATCACGTAAATTATTGCCGAATACTTTGATCGCTTCCTGTTCAGCGGCTTCTTTCAGGCGTAGTTTTAAGTCCAGGTCGATACGTGTGAACAACTTGATTTTCCAGGCCAGTCGAACTGTTTCAACTAGCCAGGTTTGCGCTGGTTGGCCGTTGTCTTCAACAGCATAATGCCGCGCTACCTGCATCTGGCAACGCTGATGTGCAGTATCCGGTTCCTGTCCGGGCGTTAGTGTCAGAGATAGGAAATTTTCATTTCTACCACGGAATAAGGCCAGCGCACGATGAGAGGGTATTTTGTTGATCGCCTCTTGGTATTCAAAATAGTCGCTGAATTTTGCACCGTTTTGCTGTTGGTCTTTGACTACATTGGAATGTAAGACCCCATGATCCCAAACATATTCCCTAAGTTCGTTCAATAAACCGGCATTTTCTGAAATACCTTCCATGATAATTTGTCGCGCGCCCTCCAAAGCTGCATTGGTATCATTTATACCGTGCTGTTCGTTTAAGTAGCTTTGTGCGGCTTGTTCGGGTATGCAATCCCGGTGTTCCAGAATAAACTCGGCCAATGGCTGCAGCCCTGCTTCCCTGGCAATTTGCGCTTTAGTTCTGCGTTTCGGTTTATAAGGTAAATACAGGTCTTCTAGCAAAGTTTTTGTATCGGCCTGTTGAATCGCGGTTTCCAAAGCCGGGGTCAATTTACCCTGGCTACGAATACTTTCCAGGATAGTCTCCCGCCGTGTATTTAACTCGCGTAGATAAATCAGGCGTTCTTCTAAAGTCCGGAGTTGTCCATCATCCAGATTTTGAGTAGCCTCTTTTCGATAACGTGAGATGAACGGCACTGTAGCCCCTTCGTCCAGTAATTTGACGGCAGCGGTGACCTGCTGTTGGGTGATAGATAGTTCTTCAGCGATACGGTTGATGACATCCATTGGCGAGATTCGTTTTGCAAAAAGAGCGCATTGTATCAGTTCATGGAGTGCTAGAATGACGTTTTTTAGGATCAATTACCCTTTTAAACGGTAGTCAGGCAGGTTTAGGAAAATATGAAAAGCAGAGACAGACGGCATGGTGTGGTGTTAGTCCATACAGGTCAAGGTAAAGGAAAATCTTCTAGCGCCATCGGCATGGTATTCAGAGCGGCAGGCTGGGGTATGAAAGTCTGTGTTATTCAGTTTATTAAAGGTCAATGGCAGACAGGGGAGCAGCGGGCTGCGGAACAATTTGATACTATCGAGTGGCATGCACTGGGTGATGGTTTTACCTGGGATACCAAAAACCCGGAACAGGATATTAAAACCAGCCGTGAAATCTGGACTTTTAGCCAGCAAAAGATCTTGTCCGGAGATTATGATCTGGTGGTGTTGGATGAAATAAATTACTGTTCAGACTATGGTTGGATCAGCGGCCAGGAAATTGCCGATTTTATCCGTCAACACAAGCCGCCGTATTTACATTTGGTATTAACCGGCCGTAATGCGCAGTCTGAGGTTATCGAGGCCGCAGATACCGTCACTGAAATGCAAGCCGTTAAACATGCTTTTGAAAAGGGCATAAAAGCGGAGCAGGGCGTGGAATTTTGAACATCCGCTATGTTTAGGAATTAACAAATTTGCCCCTGAAAGAGTATGGCTTAATGACTATACTCTAAGCGCTATTGTTAAACGCGAAGATTATAGGTAAAAACAAAATCTTTGCATATAGCTTGCTTAGTGGTGTTTAATGCGCTAGTACCGGGTTTCAATGTGCATTGTTCCTAAACTGTCGGTCCGGCGATTCGCGTCAAATGTTGATTAATCATTTAAGCGAAAACAGAGCAATTCATG
>SPJK01050721.1_pt1 | contig 18566 bp, 15 predicted proteins | sample 3741771 | NCBI WGS metagenome assembly SPJK01 (sample SAMN10925997, study PRJNA522277) | cold seep metagenome | isolation source: Elba SIP-enriched marine methane seep metagenome, extraction at timepoint T2 | place: Italy: coast of Elba, Mediterranean Sea
ATTCAGCCATTACTAAAAACCTCTAAAGTTTGTTCATGTTCTTGAAAAAATTGATTTCATAACTATATCTGAATCAAGTGTGTTTCAGTAGAATATCATCAGATTTCAGAAATTAATGAAGAGAGCATAGATGAAAAAAGTTATATTAGCCGTGCTGATGTTAAGCCATTTTTCTGTCATGGCAAAATCAGAAACCAATGAATGGACCAACACAACCATTTCCGACCAAACTATCGAATTAATTCAACAAGCACAGTTAAAATATAAAAACTGTGTGACCCAAGAAATGCAAAAAAAAGGCTATCTTAAAATTGATAGCCGCAACGCAACAAACGCAATTATCCAGCAATGTGAATCGGTGTTAAGCGATATGCGTAAGGTTTATTTGAAAAATAATGTGCCAAATGTTATCGCCGATAGGCATTTGAAAAAAATGCGTATTGATATTACGCGCCGTGTTTTAAAACAATTAATATTTATGGAAGCTTCGCGGGCCGCCGGCGCCGCTCATTAATTATGGTGCAGATTTCATGCACATGCCTAAGCATTCATGTTAAACCTTATAACGCCTGAATTGACAATTTAATAATGAATAATTTATACACCATAGACCTTGCTTTAAGGCCGACCACATTCGACCTATGGCATGTTTGCCTGGCGGCGGCGGTGGTCGCTTTAGCTTTAACGCTGATCATCTTATTGATCATTATGTTAATGAGCGTCGCCCGATGCCGTAAACATCGTCAACAAGTAAAACCTCAACTAGAACAGCCGCCTGTTCAACAGCAACCACAAAAGAAACCGGAACCGGAAATTAAAGTCGTTGAAAAAATTGTAGAGGTAGAAAAAATCGTTCAAGCGCCTGCGCCGGAACCGGTTATTTTAAAAGAAGCGACACCGGACGCGGCTTTACAGTTATTGAGTTTGTTACAAAAAGACGCGCGTTTTCTTGACTTTATCGAAGAAGATATCAGCGCTTATAATGATGCCGATGTGGGTATTGCCGCCCGTGTTGTTCATGAGGGTTGTAATAAAATTATCGATGAACATTTTCAGTTAGCGCCAGTGCGCCAAGAACAAGAAGGAAGTAAACTGACACTTGAAAAAGGTTTTGACGCCAGAACGGTGCGTTTGACGGGTAATATTGTCGGTGACGCTCCTTTCTCCGGCACATTAATTCATAAAGGTTGGCAAGTCACTGAATTGAACCTGCCTAAATTAACCGAAGGTCATAACGCTAAAATCATTGCAGCTGCGGAGGTGGAACTATGAAGGGTGGATTATTCGGGCACATTATGAAAAAGGATGAAACAGACAAGGAAAATAATGAATCGGTAGAGCAAGATAACTCGCCGGAAGATGTAAGCAGCGATGTCGAAGAGCCAGTAGAGGCCGAACAAGAGACGGAAGAGCTTGTTGAAAGCGAAGTTGAAATTATTGATGAAACTGAGTCGGAAATTGATCTTGCTGATGATGAAGGCGCTAAGCAAGCAGAAAGTGATGATAATGTCACTGAAGTGGATGACTGGGAAGGACCTCGTTATTCAGTCGGCATAGATTTGGGCACCACTCATTGCGTGTTGTCCTATGTCGATTTAGCGCGTTCCGACGATGAAGTCATCATGGAGGTGGTTGCAATTCCGCAATTAACGGAACCTGGTGAAGTCGAAGATAAAAAACAATTACCGTCATTTCTCTATTTGCCGCATGAGGCGGAAATATCTCCCGGATCCACCGCCTTGCCCTGGACATCGGAACCTCAACATTTAGTGGGCGATATTGCCCGTAACATGGGGTCCAAAACGCCGATTCGCTTGGTAGCCAGTGCAAAAAGTTGGTTATGTCATGCCGGCGTCAATTGTAAAGAGGCAATATTGCCCGCTGATGCGCCGGAAGAAATCGCCCGCGTGTCGCCGTTTGTCGCCACCCAAGCTTATTTGCAGCATATGTATGATGCTTGGCAACACGCATTTCCGGATGCTCCGCTGACCGAACAAGACGTAACCATTACCGTTCCGGCTTCATTTGATCCGGCGGCGCGCGAATTGACTGTTGAGGCGGCGCGCTCTGTCGGTTTGACCCAGGCGATTTTATTGGAAGAACCGCAATCCGCTTTATATAGCTGGATTGAAAAAAGCGACGGTGATTGGCGAAATCATGTTAATACCGGAGATGTTATTTTGGTTGTCGATGTCGGCGGAGGAACCACCGATTTATCATTGATCGCGGTGACCGATCATGAGGGTAACTTGGAATTAACCCGGGTGGCCGTCGGCGACCATATTCTGTTAGGCGGCGATAATATGGATTTGGCCTTAGCTTACACGGTTAAAGCCAAATTGGAAAAAGAAAGCGGAAAACGCTTGGAGCCATGGCAGATTCAAGCATTGACCCACTCTTGTCGAGACGCCAAGGAAAAATTGTTCAACGATTCGGAAATTGACAATATTCCATTGGTTGTCGCCAGTCGTGGTTCGTCGTTATTATCCGGCTCGTTACGCACCGAATTGACGCGTGCAGAGCTAAACCAAGTGTTGGTCGAAGGTTTCTTGCCGGAAACCCAAGTGGCTGATATGCCGATTTCACGTACCCGTGGCGGTTTACGCACCAGTGGTTTGCCTTATGCGCAAGATGCTGGGATTACCCGTCATTTAGCAGCGTTTTTAACCAAACAATTGTCAGCCACCGACGATGTAAACGGCGTGGAGCTACCTGAAAACGCAACGTTCCTGCATCCTTCAGCGGTGCTTTTTAATGGCGGGGTTTTGAAAGCTGAAACTTTGGCTGAACGCTTGATGAAAGTGTTGAACTCTTGGCTGCAATCAGAAGACGCTCCGGAAGCCCGTTTATTATCCGGCGCTGACTTGGATTTAGCGGTCGCCAGAGGCGCTGCTTATTACGGTTATGTGCGTAAGGGCCAAGGCGTGAGAATTCGCGGCGGCACTGCAGCTTCCTATTATGTCGGCGTGGAAAGCGCAATGCCGGCTGTGCCGGGCATGCCGCCAGAGATTGAGGCTTTATGTATCGCCCCATTCGGTATGGAAGAAGGAACCGAGGAGCAATTACCGGAAGACGAATTCGGTCTGATTATCGGCGAACCGGTCAGATTCCGATTCTTCGCCTCGAATAGCCGTCGCGAGGATGCTGTCGGCACTCGCTTAGATTTCTGGAATGATGACGAGTTGGAAGAATTGGATGAAATAGAAATCACCTTGTCTGAAGAAGGGCGCAAAAACGGTGAAATTGTACCGGTGCATTTATCGGCGGCTGTTACCGAAGTCGGCACTTTGGAATTACATGCGATTTCCAAACAAGACCAGTCACGTTGGAAAATTGAATTTGACGTGAGGGCAGGGGAGGAAGAGGCTGAAATAGTCTGATGCTAAGGAACGTGATTTTTATAAAACCCTCAGCGCCCTAAAGTGTCGGACTAAAGTCCGACCTACCAAGGTAGGACAGACTTTAGTCTGTCTTTGACGGCATGAAGCATATGAAAATTCAGTTCATTGACCAAGGTAAGCAGCATTGCGCTTACCTTGCTAGAAGTTCAATATTGTAGGGTGCGCTCTGCGCACCACGCTTCATTTGATTTCTCGATCTATCGCTTTCAAAGCTTCAAGTTTCTGTTTTATCTTTATTTCCAAACCTCGTTCAACTGGAAAGTAATATTGACTGTCTTGCAAAGCTTCCGGTAAATAGCTTTCTCCGGCGGCATATGCATTTTCCTCATTATGCGCATAACGATAATCTTTCCCATAGCCCAGCTCGGACATTAGTTGGGTGGGCGCATTTTTTAAATGGATCGGCACATCTAGCGAACCGCTGGCTTTTGCTTCAGCCATAGCCGCTTTATAGGCGTTGTATACGGCATTGCTTTTCGGCGCGCAGGCTAAATAAACAACCGCCTGGGCTAAAGCCAGTTCGCCTTCGGGAGAGCCTAAACGTTCATAGGCATGCGCCGCATCAGTGGCTACCTGCAAACCTCTTGGGTCAGCGTTGCCAATATCTTCCGTCGCCATACGAACCAACCTTCTGGCAATATATAAAGGATCGCATCCGCCGTCTATCATTCGACAAAACCAATACAATGCGCCATCCGGATTAGTTCCGCGAACCGATTTATGCAATGCGGATATTTGCTCATAAAACATATCGCCGCGTTTATCAAAACGATTTAATTGACCTTGCAGCACCTCATTAAGAATTTCAGTGGTTACGGTTGAACGGTCGTTTTGCTGAACGGATAAATCCGCGCAAATTTGCAATATATTTAAGCAGCGTCTGGCGTCGCCATCAGCCGACTTGGCAATTAAATCGAGGAGTTCTTCGTTAATATCCAGGTTTTGAAAACCCAGACCTTTTTCAGTATTATTCAAGGCGTTTAGTAACATTTGTCTTAAATCTTGGTATTCCAGAGATCTTAAGACATAAACGCGTAACCGGGATAGTAAGGCGTTGTTTAGCTCAAATGAAGGATTTTCCGTTGTCGCTCCGAAAAGAATAACCGAGCCTTCTTCTATCGGCGCCAATAAAGAATCCTGTTGGCTTTTAGAAAACCGGTGAATCTCATCAATAAATAAAATAGTATCTAATCCGCGAGCCGTCTTCATATTTTTCGCTTCATTGACTGCGGCGCGAATTTCCTTAACCCCGGCCAAAACTGCGGAAAGTTCAACAAAATGAGAACCGGATGATTGAGCCAATATTTTAGCTAATGTCGTTTTCCCGACGCCCGGCGGCCCCCAGAAAATTAATGAATGCAAATGACCATTTTCAATTGATATGCGTAACGGTTTCCCCGGCTCCAGCAAATGTTGCTGTCCAATAAACTGTTCTAAATTATTCGGACGCATACGGGATGCTAAAGGGGAAAAACCGGGGTCTACCTTATCGAATAAATCAGTCATAATAAAAAGAAATAAAGAGAAGAGAAATGCATAGGCGGGATTCAACTAAGTAATTGCATTTTAACAAATTTTTTACAAAACTCCAGTTTTGAAACAATACCATAACTGAATTAAAGCTGTCTTTTGAATTAAATTTCTGTAAATTTTTGCCGATATAGATTTAGACCAACATCCTACAGGGGAGTTTATGCTAACCTACTATTTAACAGAGTGGCAAAAATCTGAAAAATTGATTAAAGTAGTATTGTTATTTTAAAAATAAGCCTATTTGATTCAAAAAAGGCAAAATTCAGGCGACGCCCATTAAATTTTATGAATGATATTTTATTTTCTTCGGCCATGATACGAAGAATTTTTCGCATTATTTTAATGTGGTGGCTACCGAGTATCGCTTTATTTATTTTTGGCTTTTATTTAGCGAATCAAAATATCTTAAGCGATTTTAAAATTAAAGAGTTAGCAAATGTTGAATTCGCAAAAAATCAGCTTAACGATATTTTGAGTGAGCGGTTAATGGATCTAATGACGATTAAAGGAATTTTAGAGGAATATGAAGTTGATCGCCTGAATGAACAAAAGAATCCTCGTTTGATTAAAATTTTAAAGCATTATGTCGCCGAAACTACTTTTTATGATCAATTGCGATTTATTGATTTAAGCGGACAAGAATTGCTAAGGATAAACTACCGGTTTCCTGAGGCCACGGTTGTATCGCAAGAGCAACTACAAAACAAACAAAATCGTTATTATTTTCAACAAGCCTTGGATTTGGAGCACGGTGAAATATATATCTCGCCGCTTGATCTTAATGTTGAGCATGGAAAAATTGAATTACCGATTCAACCAGTCATGCGATTGGGTACGCCGATTTTTTCTCCTGATGGACGTAAATTGGGTCTTCTATTTCTTAATTATCGAGGACAAAATTTATTAAACAAATTAACCTCGGTTAATAATGGCGTTAACCACTCATTAAGATTATTAAATTCCTTGGGATACTGGTTGCATCACCCTGATCCACAAAAAACCTGGGGGTTCATGTATGGCAATGACGAACGTTTCGGTAAATATTATCCGGAGTTTTGGTCAATTGTTTCAGCAAAACAATATGGTCAGCTGCATAGTCAAAATATGATTTTATCTTATGCGACAATTAGCCCTATAACCGACTCGACTAACAAAAATTATTCAATTAAATCGTTTATAGACCCGAACAACCATCAGCCTGAAGTAACCTGGAAAGTCATTTCAGTGATTGATAAAAAGGCTTTAAACGATATTCAAGGCAAAATGCTGAATCGATTTTCATTAATGGGCATCCCGCTATTATTGATCTTGATTGTGGTGAGTTGGCGTTTAGCCATCATCAGCCTAAGGCATAGGCAAGCGCGTATCGCTTTGAAAGAATCTAATGAACATTTGGAAAGAACGGTCGAACTGCGAACTCGGGATTTGTCAAAAGAAATTGAGGTAAGAAAGCAAGCTGAAGAACGTATGCGTCGAATGGCGAATTATGACAGTTTAACTAAAATACCAAACCGCGCTTTGTTTAATGATCGGCTACAGATGGTCATTGAAATGAACAAGCGACGCACAGAGGTTTGCGCTTTATTTTTTCTTGACCTGGATGGTTTTAAAGCCATTAATGATAATTTTGGTCATAAAGTTGGCGATCAATTACTGGTGCATGTGAGTCAAAGATTATTACAAACAGTGAGAATAACGGATATTGTCGGGCGTTACGGAGGGGATGAATTTGTTATTTTATTACACGAAATCCATCAAATAGATATTGTGAATAAAATAGCTTCAGGCGTTATTGAAAAGATTTCAGATACTTTTTTCATCAATGGAAATGAAATCCAAATTGGTTGCAGTATCGGCATTGCTATTTACCAAGGGGAACCGGTTGAGGTAAATCAGCTCATCCATATAGCCGATGATGCAATGTATAAAATAAAAAAGTCCGGAAAAAATAATTACTTGATTGATTGGGTTAAAAATCACGTATAAGGCGCGAGGTGCAAATACTTTACATTAAATTTTAAAGGGTTTTAGTATTTTTTATCTATGGTATAACTATATCTCCATTGATCATGTCCAAAGATTAAAAAAGGGAGAAACAAATGTTAAATCAAAATGAGAATGCGCCTTTCTTTAAAGCCAATAACCAAAATGATAAGCTAGTTTCATTAACTGACTTTTCAGGCGAAAAGAATGTCGTGCTTTATTTTTATCCCAAAGACGATACGCCGGGCTGTACTATTGAGGCCAATGAATTTACCGGATTGGCAGAGGAATTTTCGAAGGCGGATACCGTTGTAATTGGGGTCAGCAAAGATAATTGCGCCAGCCATGTCGATTTTATCAATAAATATAATCTACAAGTTGAATTATTAGCGGATACGGAAGGGAAACTGTGCGAAAATTATGGCGTTTGGCAGGAAGTTGAGAAAGACGGCGTAAAAAAAATGAAAATTGTCCGCTCTACTTTCGTGATCGACAAACAAGGTGTGTTAATTGAAGCGCTTTATGGCGTGACTCCTGAAGGCCATGCTCAGGAGATGCTGGATAAAGTCAAAAGTTTATAAGCGTTTCGAAATACGCTTAAAACACTCTGACAGCATTATGCTATGTTGTCAGAGTGCTATTATGAGCATTGTTTAACTAATATTAATCTTCTGACCGGTTTTTACAGATTCTAAAGCAGCGACAATGACTTTACAATTCTGTTTAGCATCTTCAAATGATAATAGGGGAGGGGCGTCATTTAAAACGCAATCGGCGAAATGTTCAATTTCCAAACAAAAATGATCAGCCGACGGTAGTTTTTCTTCGCATTGTTGACCGGCTTCAGTCCACCAAGAAATAACCGGCGTTTGACCCGGCATTTCCCAAACATTATGACATTTAATACCACCCTTAGTCCCAATGATTTCATATTCAGCGCGTCGGCTTCTTTCAAAACTAAAATCAAAGTTGGCAAATCGTCCGTCGCCGAAATCCAAAATACCCGATTGACTGATGTCCGAACCGTTTCCAGTGATTTTAGCCATCGCCGTAACTGACTGCGGCAATTGATCAAAAAACATTCTAATCGTGTGAATGGCATAGCAACCAATATCCCACATCGCACCGCCGCCATGATCAATATCTTTTTCCAGTCGATAAAGCCTGGCAGGCTGCATCATAAACGAAAAACAACTCCTTACTGAGCGAATATCGCCAATAATGCCGGCATTAATAATTTCTTTGACTCTTGCGTGTTGACTATGCTGACGATACATAAAACCTTCCATAACTTTCAGGTTTTTAAGCATCGCCGCCTGTTCTATCGCCTCAATGTCGGCAACTTTTAAGGCCATAGGCTTTTCGCATAGCACATGTTTGCCATGTTCAATCGCTTTTAACGCCCATTCCGCATGCTCATCATTGGCCATCGGTAAATAAATGGCCTGAATTTGCGGATTTTGTAACAATTCTTCCAAATTATCATACGCTTGGATATTCTGATGATCAGGCGCATATTGCTGTATAGTCGAAAGGGCTGCGCCGGGTCTTCGGCTTGCTATCGCCAGCAATTCGCTATTTTTTGCAGAAATAATAGCCGGCATTAGTTTTTGGTTAATCCTCGCGGCGCCTAAAATACCCCAAGTTAATTTATTGTTCATTGTTTTATCCTGTTCCACGTTGGAAGAACTTCATTTATTTTTCTTTTATGCTCAATTGATGAATTTCATGCAATTTAGGCGTATCAATGCCGGCTTGTTCCGAAAATTTCAGTGCGCGTTGTAAGCGGGCCGGAGCGCTGCGACCCAAACATTTTCGATTCGGGCAATCATCTATGCCTTCCACCATACCCGTGACCAGTCTATCATAAGATAATCTTTCACCGGTTAACCACGCTTGAAGCTGTACGACTTCTTTAGCCACTGCTTCAGCCAATGGTTGATGATGTCGCCATAGTTCGCTGACTGTGCAATTCTCTACCAAACCGCAAATATTAACCGTCAAAATATAAACCGATTTACGTACTAATTCATAGAGTAATGCATCTTTATTATCCAGAATCTTCGTTGGAATATTAATCGCTTTAAGCGCATCAGCAATAACTGCGGCATTAGGCCCGAAAACAGGAGAGTAGAGAATGTTAGTAATAACCATGCCCGGTTTTTTTTCAAACCAAATAACTGTAATTGTCGGGTCTTGTAAATCATGAGCTTGCCAATCTCTAGGTAATAACTCATTTTGCAGTAAACCGACTTTGTTTTTCCAACATGTCGGCAGATTTAACAAGACATTTTGCAATTCATGCTCTTGAACAGTGATTAATACTAAAGCCGGGGAAGGGTATTGTTCGCTAACGTCGCCCAAGTTAGATCCCCGAGTCACCGGAATAACCGGATGACCGCAACGCAAGAAGCCGCGAGCTAATTCACCGCCTAATTCACCGATACCGATTAATATTATTGGAGGCTTGATCATATTCTTGAGTTAAAAAGTCAGAAATTATTAATTATACAATTTAATAATAAGAAAATTAATATTTGTCATTTTTTAATGACATATGAACTATAATTTGTATGGAAAAAATTATAAAGAATGATCTTTAAGATATGAACAATAACGCCTCTTTTTTACCAACATACGATAATAACCCCGAATATAATGCCGAATTACTGCGTAAAGCCATTCCGCTAATGAGTAAGCATAATATTTCCACCCATCCGATAAACTACGCTATTTGGTATGAATATGTTGCTGGCGTAAATACGCCTTTGAAACAAGCGGTTGATGAAGTTTTATCGGACTCCGTAACCTTTAACGACCATACCAGCCTGGAGCTGTATAAAAAGTATATCTGCAATGCCTCGGTTGATACATTTGAAAAAATCAATTTCTCATTAAAAACATTAATCGATAATGCGTTTGAAAGTATCGAGAATACGACCAACCAGGTATCCGATGTCGGCGATAATTTTCAAAAAAGTTCAGTTCAATTAACCGAAATAGATGAAGCTAAAGATGTTAAATCGGTTTTATCGGGCCTGATCGCCGAAACCAATCATTTAGTGAAAATTAGTCAATCATTGAAATCTGAATTGAATGAAGCCAATAATGAAATGGCGACATTGCGCAATGAGTTAAGTAAAGTCAAAGAATTAGCGACGACCGATGTTTTAACGGGATTATTAAATCGCCGAGCATTCGATAATGAACTTGCTATATTGACTGAAAATAATATGGGCGCCAGTAACTGTTTGTTGATGTTTGATTTAGACCATTTCAAACGGGTCAATGATAACTATGGTCATTTAGTCGGCGACAAAGTCATTCGTTATACCGGCGGTCTATTAAAAAAATACGCCAAGGAGCATCATCATGTTGCGCGTTATGGAGGCGAGGAATTAGCGGTCATTATGCCTAATACCGATTTAAGTGAGGCTAAAACTATTGCTGAGCAGATTAGAGTAAAATTATCTAAAAGTGAGTTAAAACAAAAAGACAATGGCTTAACAATCGGTAAAATTACTGTCTCCATCGGCATAACACAATTAAAAAATGACGATAACGTTGAAAGTTTTATCAATCGTGCGGATGAAGCTCTCTATAATGCCAAAGAAAGCGGACGCAATAGAGTTGTTGTCAAATAAAGTGGATGCTGGGGCTTGTGGTCATAATCAACGTTATACCGCTGGTTTGTGTTTTACTAACATAGCCCGACTTGTCTCAGCGAATTCAACCCTAAAACTTTACATAATATACATTATGCGAAGTATTATTTTAACATAATACTGTTAGACGTTTCACATCTTCAAATCAGATCAGCACTGTAAATCAACTTTTAGTCTATATTTTTAATATCCTTTAAATTTATTGATGTCCTTCTTTTTATTGATATGATCAACAAATTACTCTGTTCATTGGTTTTTGTGCTTTTGAGTTTTCAAGCTTTTGCTTTTGACTCGGTTTCCTGGCAAAAACTAAATGAAAACTTAAGACTATCACTGGATTTGAGCGTTCGTGGACAATACCATTTTAGAACCAATCAATTATCCAATATCAATACTATCGGCATAGATATGCATAAAGTTTTCTCCGGAGAAAACGGCGATATCGGTACGCTCATATTCCAAGGCTATTTGACCAAATTGGTGAATGTTAAGCCATTCCCAGCTATTTACAATCGTAAAGATGACCTCAAATTCGTTTGTAGAATTTGTAATTTCAACTTAAATATTCTGGATAAAAATTTACTGAATGTTCGAATTGGCCATTATGAATTACCGTTTGGACTTGAATACAACATCGATACCAATGGAACCTTTCGGCAATTTAGTAATGGTCGCACATTGGGTGGAAAATTGGACTGGGGCGTCACCGCTAATGGCAAAACGACTTGGGGCGGCTACGAAATATCATTAAGTCGCGGATCAGGCGTGGATTGGACGGATAACTACAGTACTTATATTGTTTCAGGTCGGGTTGAACGCTCGTTGAGTTACGATTCATTCATAGGCCTTTCCTTTTATCAAGGACATTTAAGAGCGGCTAAAAGTGATGGTTATTTTGATCGCACGCGCATCGGATTGGATGCATCGACGCCGTTGGGACCCTTTACCTTTTTAACTGAATTCTCAGTCGGTAAGGACGATGGTAAAGAAATTATCAGCGCCCTGTTTGAAATAGATGTTCATAATCCTAATGAGAAACTGCTAGCCTATTTTCAATTAGCCACCCTATCCCATCATTTGGATCATCAAGATTGGGATTCAATGATTCAAAGTTTTCTCGGATTGAAATTTACCCCGGATAATCATTGGACCATCAGCGCTCAATGGCGTCAAGACCTGGATGTGTTTGATAACAGTCAACGCGGAAGCGTTATGGAAGCGCAATTAAGATACCGTTTTTAAGCAAGAGAAAAAGTATGAAATTAAAAATATTTCCGGTTATTACATTGATAATATTAAGTTTATGGGGATCTCATGCGCACAGCGTTGCATTTTGCGCACTGAGAGACCCGGTGCAAAATATATATAAGCTATTTCCGAATGCAACCAGCTACCGTTCCATTGTGCATGAAGTTAATCAATCATCTCAACAGCATGTCAAAAACTCTGTTCCCTTTTCCATTCATAAAGATGAGTTAGGCCAACATACTTTATATGTTGCTATGCAAGAAAATAAAGCGTTAGGATTTGTCCATTCACGCTCAGAGGTTGGGTTGTGGGGATTAATAGAGATAGTCTGGGCGTTTGATTTGCATTTAAATGTCGTTAATTTTAATTTTCAACGTTGTCGAGAATCTTCTTGTGACCTCATTCAGTCTTCTGATTTTGTGCAATTGCTAAAAGGAAAATCGGTCAATGAATTAAAAAGCATGATAGAAAAAGAAGACTATACTTTGCCTGATGAACTGGCAAATAACGAAGACGCTAGAACTTTAGCAAAAACGTTAATGCGTTCTGCAATAAAAACCGCTTTAGTCACTGAGCACTCTTGGCGTGATGAGATACAGTCACTCTTACAAAATAATCAACAATAAATATTTTGAATGAAGGGATGGAAAACCAAAAGACTTATCGCTCTGCATACCTTTATCAGTGCTTGCGCCGGTATTGGTTTGGCGGCCGTAATCTTTTTTGATGTGATTAAACTGGAGCATCAACAACAAGCCATCGGCAAAGAAGCTGTGGTCATCAATGATATTCTTAGACTGGAAGAAGGCTATCGACAATGGCTCATTATGATGGATTTAATTCTTGGTAATGATCAAACCTATCTGGCCGCCGGCGCCAAACGTCAGGCAAAAAACTTAACAGATTTGGCTGACTTGATTGCGGCGGAAGAGTTAGCAGAATCAGTTCAAAACGAGTTTGCATTGATCAATCAAATCCTATTTCAATCGGCATCGCCCTTAGAGTCTATCTTAGACGGCGTTGATTTGCCCGCTAGCATAATCAACCAATTTGACGAACATTCAAAACAATTATTAACAAAACTGCAAAGCATTACTTCAATAATTAAGGAAAAAGTCAAAAATAATATTCAACACTATGAACAGCAGCGTAGCAATATTATTTTGTTATCAATCGGTTATGGATTCATCTTTCTTACTTTGGTCGGCGGCCAATGGTGGCTGCTGTCATATCATTTAGTTAATCCGATTCAAAAATTGACTGCGGCTGTTTCCAAGGCTCAACAGCATAATACTCAATTCCAATTTCAGCATAACTCCGGCCCGCAAGAAATTCGTGAACTTGCTGAAAATGCTCGTCAATTCATTAATCTGCTAGAGGACAAGGTGGTTGAACGCACCCGTTGGTATGAACTGGAAAAAGATAAAGCAATAAAAGCATCCAAAGCGAAAAATGAATTTTTATCGATTATGAGCCATGAACTGCGCACCCCTTTAAACGCCATCATGGGGTTCTCGGAATTGCTTGGCTATGATGACCTAAATGAGGAACAAGATAGCAATTTAAATGAAATTACGACTGCTTCAAAAAAGCTCAAATATCTTATTGATCGAATTTTTAATTTTATTGATATTGATAATGAAAACTTTCAATTGACGCTAGATCAGGTTGCCCTTAACCCTATTCTGGACGATTGTATTCATAAAATGTCCGTAAAAATGGCTGAAAAACAAATTACGCTTGAAAGTGATATTAGCCCGAATTATATTCTGGTTAAGGCCAATGCCCGCTTTTTGGCTGATGTGTTCACAAATTTAATTGATAACGCTATTAAATTTAATCATCAAAACGGACGAATTTATATACGTTGTAATGAACAAGCTGACAAAATAGTATTTTCAATTCAAGATACAGGCGTGGGCGTTTTACCGGAACTGCAAGAAAAAATGTTTTCTCCATTCGTGGAAAGACAAAAGAACTTTGTCGATGGGTTGGGAATCAGTTTGTATATGTCCAGGCGTTATATTGAGTTAATGCATGGTAAACTCGAATATTCCTCTGCAGACGGCGGGGGGAGTATATTTCTTATAGAACTCCCCTACTCCGCCGCAATAAATTAAAAAATCTATAGCCTATCGGAGTATTACTATGAATAACAAAATCGGGCTGATCGGACTCGGCGCTATGGGAAAAGCTTTGGCGGATAAATTATTGGAACATGATGTGCCGTTATCAGTTTGGAACCGTAGCGCCGACAAAACACATGCGTTTGAAAATAGCCAAGCGTCCATCGCCGCTTCCGCTGATGAATTATTCATTGGTTCGGAGGCCATTATTTTTATGCTCACAGACGCAGATGCGATAAATTCGGTGTTAGCTTCGTTAAACACTTCTTTGGCGGGCAAAACAGTGATTCAGATGGGTACTATTACGCCTTCGGATTCAGTGGCATTGGCAGATAAAATACAGGATTTGCAAGGCGTTTATTTTGAAGCGCCGGTATTGGGCAGCATTCCGGATATCAAGGCTGAAAAGCTGATCGTAATGGTTGGCGGCAGTGAACAGAATTTGCAGGATTGGCGCTGGTTATTTAATACCTTCGCGCCCAACCCTATGTTGATCGGCAAGATCGGCGATGCTGCGACCTTAAAACTGGCGATGAATCAGTTGATCGGCAGCTTAACCTGCGCTTTTTCCAGCAGTTTGAGTTTGATAATGAATAAAGGCATCAATTTGGATACCTTTATGCAGGTGGTTAGGGATAGCGCGCTTTATGCGCCGACTTACGATAAAAAGCTAGATAAGATGCTCAATCTAGATTTTAAAAACGGCAATTTTTCGACTAAACATTTATTGAAAGACCTCAATTTTTTTATTGATGAGGCGAATACCTGCGATGTTGATACGACCATGGTGGAAAGCGTCAGAGACATTACTCAGGCAACGGTTGAAGCCGGTCAGGCTGATGATGATTATTCGGCTTTGTATTCGGTCATTAATAAAAAATCATAACGCCTGATGTCATTAATTTGTCAAAGTTATCTTTGTACACTGGATACCGGCAGTTCCCTTGTGCCCTAGAGGGTATGCCGATATGACTGTTAACTTAATGGATGAAATATACCTACCCATAACGTAGAAACCTTAATCCTTCTAATGCTATTGCTCCCTATCTTTTAGAGGAGTAAACTAAAACTGTTCAGTTCTGAACGGTCACTGTCGGTAGGAGGTTCATTATGAACAGCAATCCTTATATTCAGTTCGTTTATGCATTGGTATTTTGCTTCATCAGCGCCGATGAATCGGTTTACGCAGTCGAGGATTATTCTATGGTCAGAAAAAACATGGTTCAACTGATCAAATATGATGTTCATAGCACCCGTGATTATCTTGATAAAGATAAACTGGACGCCAAAGTTCTCAAGGTTTTGGAAACCGTGCCCAGACATGAATTCGTGCCGGAAAGCCAAATACCTTATGCTTACGAAAACCGGCCGCTGCCGATTGGTCATGGCCAAACCATATCGCAACCTTATATCGTCGCCATTATGACCGATTTATTGCAATTGTCGCCGGATAGTCGGGTGTTGGAATTAGGCACGGGTTCCGGATATCAGGCGGCGGTGCTTTCCGGTTTGGTGAAAGAAGTTTACAGTATCGAAATTGTTGAACCTCTTGGCATTGCTGCGCAAAAGCGTCTGCAAAAATTAGGCTATGGCAATGTAACTGTAAAAATCGGCGATGGCTATTATGGTTGGGAGGAACATGCGCCTTTCGATGCGATCATCGTCACTGCCGCCGCCAGCCATATTCCACCGCCATTGGTTGAACAACTGAAAGCAGGCGGTCGAATGATGGTTCCGGTGGGCAGTTTTTTTGTCACACAGCAATTATTATTGGTGCATAAGCAGACAGACGGTAAGCTGATTAATCGCCAAATTCTACCGGTGCGCTTTGTGCCGGTTACCGGAGATCATTAAATCGCTCCGGCAATGAAAACCTTGCCGTTATTTTCCATCGCTCTGTTATCGGCTTCAGCTCTGGCTTATGAGCTGTTGCTGATGCGTTTGTTTTCCATAATTCATTGGCATCATTTCGCCTATATGATTATCGGCCTGGCATTATTGGGATATGGTTTTAGCGGCAGCCTGATAGCGCTTATGCAAGACCGATTGATTCGTCATTTCCAAACTGTTTACCCCCTTGCCATCGCCCTATTCAGCCTATCTTCCATTATTTGTTTTGAAATCACCCAGACCCTGTCTTTCAATACTGAGGAAATATTATGGGATTTCCGGCAAAGCCTGTTGTTGCTAGCGGTGTTTGTATTATTAAGTCTGCCGTTTTTCTTTGCCGGCGCGGCAATTTGTCTGGCCTTTTTATTTTATAAGGACCGGCTCAATCAATTATATGCCGCCGATTTATTCGGCGCGGGAGGCGGTTGTATAGGCGTTGTCGGTTTACTCAATGCGTTGTTTCCCGATCATGCGCTGGTCGCAATCAGCGCATTAGGTTTATGCGCCGCATTAATCGCCGGCATTGAGTTAAAATTCAAACCCATTACTCTGGCGAGTTATTTTTTTTGCTTGTCCGCCCTGCTCGTCTTTTTAGCCATGCAGTTGCAATTAGCTATTTCGCCTTATAAAAGTCTGCCGCATACCTTGCTCATCAACGGGATGGAAATCGTTTCTGAAAGATCCAGCCCGTTAGGTTTAATTACTGTCGTCAACAGCAAAAAAATTCCATTTCGACATGCGCCGGGCATGAGCATTGCCTCTCCGCATCAACCATTGCCGCAACTGGCCGTCTTTACTGATGCCGATAATATGAGCGTGATTACCGGTAAAGCGGAAAATATTCAACAACTGGCGTATTTGGGACAAATGACTTCCGCCCTGCCCTATGTTTTGAAACCAAGCGATCAGGTATTAATTATCGGTTCCGGGGGCGGCGCGGATGTTTTACAGGCAAAATTTCATCAAGCAGCGCATATCCATGCAGTGGAGCTAAATCCGCAATATATTGAATTAGTCAGTCAAGATTTTGCCGATTTTTCGGGTGATATTTATCAACAAGCCAATATTGATTGGCATATCGCTGACGGGCGCGACTATCTGACTAGCCATGAAAACCAATATGACTTGATTCAAATCAGCCTGTTGGATTCATTCAACGCCTCGGTTGCCGGTTTATATGCCTTGAATGAAAATTATTTATATACGACAGAAGCGTTAAAATTATATGTTTCGCGATTGAAACCCGGCGGATATTTAAGCATTACCCGCTGGTTAAAATTACCACCCCGAGATGCTTTAAAACTGTTTACCACGGTGTTGGAAGCTTTTAAAACTCCATCAATCAGGCAAAATTTGGTGATGATTCGAAGTTGGCAAACCACCACGCTATTGATTAAAAACGGCGCCTTTAATGCGCAGGAAATCGCTCAGGTTGAGAATTTCAGCGCGGAACGCAATTTTGATTTGGTCTATACCCCGACCATTAAGGAAGCTCAAGCCAACCGCTACAATGTTTTAAAACAAGCCTGGTTCTATCAAGGCGCTCAGGCGCTGCTCAGTGGCGATAGCCAGACATTCATTGAAAATTATAAGTTTAACTTGCGCCCGGCCAGCGATGACCAACCCTACTTCCAACATTTTTTCCGCTGGTCCAGCTTGCCGGAAATGTTAAGTTTATTGAGCAAAGGCGGCGCAGGATTAATCGAAACCGGTTATTTAATAATTTTCGCCACTTTATGTATCGCTATTTTGACCAGCTTGTTTTTCATCCTTGGCCCATTGTTCAGGCTACCTAAAAACCCCAGTCAAACAAAACTGATTAAACGCCGCCATGTCGCCGTTTATTTTTTTGCTATCGGCCTGGCCTTTTTAATGATTGAAATTGCCTTCATTCAAAAATTTATCCTTTTTCTGCACCACCCGGTTTATTCCTTGGCCATCACCTTAACCGCTTTTTTAGTATTTGCCGGATTCGGCAGCGCTTACTGCAAACAGTTTAGTAAAAATGCTCCATCAAGATTTCGCATTGTCGGCGTCATCAGCCTCATCGTTGCACTGAGTTTAGCGTATTTATGCTTCATCGATGATTTGTTTCAACTGACCGCCGCCTGGCCGCTGATCGCTAAATTCATACTCTCAATCTTATTAATCGCGCCATTGGCATTTTTTATGGGAATGCCTATGCCGCTGGCTTTAAACAGTCTTGCCCAAGATAATGCGCATTTAATTCCTTGGGCATGGGGTATTAACGGCTGCGCTTCGGTAATCAGCTCGGTGGCTGCGACCTTATTGGCGATGCAATTTGGTTTTTCAATCGTCATTCTGACAGCCGTTATTTGTTATCTCAGCGTTATTGGGCAATTCCCAGCTTCAGACTCGGCAATGCAGCCGGTTCACTGAACACCCAATCACGATGCTTTACAGCTGCATGACAATCGGCGCAGGATTGATCGCCTTTGTTAAACGGCTGCTGTTGAACGCCAACCCAACGCGCCCATTTCCAACCATCGTTTTTGTGAGATCTTTTGGCGTTTTTAAACATAAACTCCGCATGCACCAATTCGCCTGCCACGATTGCAGAAGGCCAACTGCTTAATTGCCCTTGTTTCCAAACCACTTTGGCCAGCACCGAGCCATCCGGCCAAGGCCTCATATTTCCCGAACGCGCCGCTTTTATCGCCAGGGGATTGCCTAATATCACCCGCATCGTATTATTATCA
>SPJK01009767.1_pt1 | contig 18560 bp, 22 predicted proteins | sample 3741771 | NCBI WGS metagenome assembly SPJK01 (sample SAMN10925997, study PRJNA522277) | cold seep metagenome | isolation source: Elba SIP-enriched marine methane seep metagenome, extraction at timepoint T2 | place: Italy: coast of Elba, Mediterranean Sea
AAATTAATCACCCTCTTGAGATATCCGGGAAAATATTAATTCACAATAAAAATCGTCTTTATGAAATATCGGAATTAAAACAACATGGCTCTATACAAACCAATGTTTATTCGTAGTTTCCGTTTTGTTTCTCAAGGCTAGTGACAGCAGGAATTATGTCACTCAGGCTACACGGATATATTGACGTCGTGCCTTGAGAGACAAAATGGAAACAACCTGGGGTTTATGTAGAGCCATGTAAAACATTTTCACATTCATTCTCGCATCTGTTGGACGCTCTCGTTAAAATAAGCAGATTTTTTATATTATTAATATGACTATGAACATTAGGAATTTTTTCATCCTGTTTTGTCTTTTTATTTCAGCCATTTGCCAGGCAGAAGAAAAGCTTCCAATACGCCTTGCTGTTCTAGCATACGGGACAGTTAACTGGGAACTCTATACCATCGATCAGCATAAACTGGCCGATGAGCTCAATTTTGACTTAATAATTACCCCGGTAGCTAATCCACAAGCGGCAAAAATAGCCTTGAAATCAGGGGCTGTTGACATGATTGTATCTGACTGGATCTGGGTATCCAAATTGCGCGCGGATGGTTCAGATTTAAGTTTTTTTCCGTATTCAACCAGCTCAGGTGCTCTAGTCATTCCTGGCGACAGCCAGATAAAATCGATTGTTGAACTGACTGGCACATCCCTGGGAATTGCAGGGGGAGAACTGGATAAAAACTGGTTATTTTTGCAAGCGCTTGCAAATAAAAAATTCGACATTGAATTAAATGAACAGCTTGAAAAAGTATTTGCCGCCCCCCCATTTCTAAGTAAGCAACTGGAATTACAACGAGTTGATAGCATTATGACCTATTGGCACTATGCAGCCAAACTGGAAGCGAAAGGCTTTAAAACTCTGTTAACCGGTCAGCAGATCCTCGGAGCTTTAGGCATTGAAACACCTTTACCCAGTATCGGCTATGTATTCAATCGCAACTGGGCAGAAAAAAACCGAAGTGCTGTATCCAGTTTTTTTAAAACAACAGCCCAGGCAAAAAAATTATTATGTGACTCTGATACGGCCTGGAAGAATATTGAAAATTTAACTAAAGCTGATACCCAAGCTCAAACTATCCTGCGTCAACGCTATTGTGACGGTCGTATTCGTTCCTGGGGAAAAAAAGAAGTCGATAGTGCTCAACAGGTGTTTCAATTACTTCATCAACTCAGCCAGAATCGTTTAACCGGTAAATCAGACACATTGACTGAAAATACTTTTTGGTTTATTGATTAATGATGCCTTTTTTTATGCGATTTCGTCAGCAGTTATTGCCCGTTTTGTCCTTTTGTCTTTTATTGCTGTGCTGGCATGGATTGGCACTGTGGGTGAATGATACGACCTTACCTTCACCCAGCAAGGTTTTAGACGTCATACAGCTTGAATTGACTTCGGGGGAGTTGCAGAAACATTTATTAAAAACACTCACGCGCCTGATACTCAGCTTCAGTGTCGCCATGTTTATTGGTTGTGCGTTAGGCATACTGCTGGGTCGTTCCGATACATTAAATGCCTTTTTTGATAACTGGCTCGTCATTTTTTTGAATATCCCGGCACTGGTAACAATTATTCTTTGCTATGTGTGGTTTGGCTTGAATGAGGTCGCAGCCATTTTAGCCGTTGTCATTAACAAGCTTCCTAATGTGGTTGTCACCATTCGAGAAGGGACAAAAGCTTTGGATCGCGATTTACTGGAAATGGCGCATAGCTTCAAATTCAGCCACTACAAAATACTGACACATGTTATCTGGCCCCAGCTTCATCCTTATTTTATGGCAGCAACCCGTTCCGGTTTAGCATTAATCTGGAAAATCATTTTAGTGGTTGAATTACTGGGACGCAGTGATGGCATGGGATTCCAGTTACATTTGTTTTTTCAGCTTTTTGATGTTGCCAGTATTCTTGCTTACACCACGGCTTTTATTCTGGTTATTCAAGCAATCGAATTCTGCATTTTAAAACCACTGGACAATTACGGAAACAGGTGGCGCAGATGAGTGATATTCATATCCTGATTGATGAAAAAAATTATCTTGATTCATCCAAGACCGGATTTACTGCAATTCAAAACTTTAAGCTGTTAATCCCTGAACAACAGTTTATTTGCCTGGTTGGCCCATCAGGTTGCGGTAAAACCACATTACTCAATGTCATTTCTCAGTTAGACCAGCAATTTCAAGGGGAAATCAATTTTGATCAACACACCGATCCGACTATCGGTTATGTGTTCCAAAATCCCAGACTTTTACCCTGGCGTACTGCACGAGAAAATATCGAGTTGGTAATGCCGGATACGCATTCTAATGAATTCATTGACCAGCTGTTTGCTGAAATGCAACTCAGTGATGTACAGGATAAGTATCCTCATCAATTATCATTAGGCATGTGCCGGCGTATTTCTATTATTCGGGCGTTTGCAATTAACCCGGATATTTTGTTAATGGATGAACCTTTTGTTTCATTAGACCCACCGACTGCCCGACAAATCAGACAGTTTTTAGTTGATCTCTGGCAAAAAAGGCCTCATTCAATATTATTTGTGACACACGACTTGCGTGAGGCGATCGCTCTGGCTGATCGATTGGTTTTTTTATCAAAATCACCGATGTCTGTCATCTCAGAGATAGACATACCTATCAGTCGTTGCAAACGGAATGATGCGAATGAAATTGAACATTTCCGACAACAGCTGGCATCCAATTTCCCCGAAATCAAAGATTTGCTCTGATACGTTAGACAAATAAATACAGGTTTTACATTATTCGCTATCGCTGGACAAAATGGTTGCAGTAGAGCGGAAAAAATAAGATACTTAGCTTAGCCCGGATATTTCATGAAGGCGGTTTATATTGTGAACTAAATTTTAAGTATTCATAAGCTTACGCGATATTTTTATGTGTTTTGAAATATACAATGTGTACCTGAATGGTTTTCTGAAAAATCTGGTTGCAAATCTTGATCAAAACTGCTAAAGCCAGCGCCTGCTATGCCTTTCGCCATTTTGCCCAGGCTTTTTTGTCAGATTTTCCAGAAAATCCATTCCCTTCTGAACACTCCGGGTTAGATTATTTTATCTCGCTTTGATCGACATAAAGACTCTCCCATCCTACAATTAATGGAAATAAAATAACAATGAAAGAAAAGATTTTAGGCATTATAATTTCAGGCATTATGCTCAGCCCGATCAGTGTTTCAGCAGCAAGTTACGACGAATATCCTGCATCTGATTTTCAACCAACCGTTGTCTACCAAGACGACTCAGTCAAATCTTCTGGCGGCAGTAATGGCCCTACAACAGTATTTGACCCGGATTATCCAGCGGCCAGCTTTCAACCTAAAGTGGTATTTGCAGATCCATCTGCCACCCGTCAATCTAGTTCTTCTATGGGTGAAACATCATCATTTGACCCGGATTATCCCGCAGCTAATTTTAAACCCAAAGTCATTTATCCGTAGCCTACTCAACTATCTTTACTTTAACAGCAGGCCTGTAATTTTCTACCACCAGCAGAGATTCTACTGGTGATAGAAAATTACTTTAAAGCTAAAATATTCTATCTTTCCGATCAGAGCTTCAGAAAGCTGTTCAAAATCAATCAGGATACCCCCCGCTCCAATTAAGCTTTGTCCTCAAAATCTGAAAATAATCATGATCTTTTGGATGAAGAATGGTAATAGGCTGAGGATTTTTTTTGATCTGAATCTTATCTTTTATCAAAACTTTAGGAAATTCCAGATGATCACAGCTCACCAAGGCTTTAATCTGGTTGGTTTGACAAAAGCTGATGTCTATTTCAACCGAATCATTCACCACTATGGGCCTATTGGATAGAGTATGTGGACTTAACGGCACAAGCACCAAGGCATTCAAGGCCGGGTGGATAATGGGCCCTCCTGCAGAAAGTGAATAGGCCGTCGAACCTGTCGGTGTAGAAATGATTAAACCATCTGAGCGTTGTGAATTTAAATATACGCCATCGATATGCGTCACTATTTCCAACAGACTAGGGGTTATCCAACGGTGTATAACAATTTCATTAACCGCATGTTCCTCATGGATTATCTGTTCATCTCTGATGACCTGAGCATGTAACAAATAGCGCTTTTCTTCCTTATATTCACCATTCAAAATTGCCCTTAACTTCTCTTCAATCTGTTCCGGCGAAATATCCACTAAAAACCCGACCCTGCCCAGATTAATACCGATCAGAGGGATAGAAAAATCAACAATTGCCCGCATTGCAGTCAAAAAGGTTCCATCGCCCCCTATCGCAATGACCAGATCGGTTTCGTTTCCCAGATTCTCAAGTTCACAGGATTGTAGATTTTGACCCTGCATCAAACTCAGCGTTTTGCTATCCAGTATGACTTCATAATCCATCCCTTTCAGAAATTTGATTAAGCGATTAATCGTGATCGCCACACTGGGTTCACGATGTTTGCCAACAATACCAATTTTGCTGAATTGATGTTCCATAATATTAATGTTTCGAAAATAAAGAAAAAAAACGACTCACATAATCTATATGTCTTGCCAAAAAACAACTTACGCCCCGTAGCACAGGGAATAGGTTGATTCTAGCCCGGATAATTCATTAAGGGAATGGATTTCCTGAAAAAGTAGTATTTATTTGAAGCCACTATCAACAACGGTGAAATATCTGAGTTTGACAGACAAAATTTTTAGCATTTAAACTCAAAAGATTTATAACGACTCAGCCTAATTGACATTGAATACCCGTTACTGACTACAGATGCCGACAAAAACACATCCACTTCATACGTAGGATACTGAAATTACAATTTGTTATACATGACACTGAATAGTTACAACGATTATTACGGCTTTAATAAGCCTAAAACAATCGCAACATGTGAAAGCTCAGCCACATTGGATACCTTTAATTTTTTTTTAATGCCGGTCGAATAGTTGGCTACCGTTTTATATCCCAGGCACAATTCCCGCGAGATTCTATGTGCATCGCTGCCTTGCGCCAACATTCTGAATACATCGAATTCACGACTGCTAAATGCTTCAATAATTTGTTGGTAGTCAGATGCTTTTCCATCAATATGGCTTTTTAGGCTGGCTTCAATGAAAACTTCACCTGACAAGATAAGCTTTATTGCATCGGCCAGTAAATCAGGCGCACTGCTTTTTGTCATATAGCCTTTAGCTCCGGCGTTGATAGCTCGACTCACATAGACCTGTTCATCATGCACGCTGAATACTAATATCTTAATGGCTGGATAACGGCTAACCAGACGCTGAATGGTTTCCAATCCACCAATACCCGGCATGGACAAATCCATTACAATAATATCTGGCTGTATCTCGGGGAATAATTGCAGGGCTTTTTCACCACAGTCCGCTTCAGCAATAAACGTAATTTCGGAAACCGTCGATAAAAACAGTTTAAACCCTGCCCTGACCACAGCATGGTCATCAACCAATAAAACTCTGATATTTGTATGTTTCATTTCAGCTATATCTATTCATTAATGTTAGTCCGGACAATTAAAAAGTAGACTACTTGATATAAATAATTTTATAATGCACGGTTTTATTGAGCAAACAGCTCATCCTTGCTTTACCATTCACTGGAAGGCGTTAACCGAAAGGAAATAATATGCGACATTATGAAATTGTCTTTTTAGTCCATCCTGATCAAAGCTCACAGGTTCAGGCTATGATAGACCGTTATACGGCAACCATCGAGAAAAATGATGGAAAAATCCACCGGCTTGAAGATTGGGGGCGCAGACACCTGGCCTACCCCATAAAAAAAATCCACAAAGCCCACTACATTTTAATGAATATTGAATGTGACCAGCAAACACTGGATGAGCTGGAAAGTGGTTTTCGCTTCAATGATGCAATTTTACGTAGTATGACCCTGGTCAAAGAGGAAGCGGTAACAGAAGCTTCACTCATTGCATCAGCAAGTTCTGAAGAAGCCAAACCTGCAGTTAAATCTGATAACAGTTCTGAGGCTGAAGCTAAAGAAACTAAAAAAGAAGAAGTCGTTTCAGAAGCAACTGAATCTAAAGAATAATCATTTAACTGGAGCTTAATTATGGCTAATAATCGCGGTAAATCAAATCAATTCATAGTCGATGGTAAATCTATTATCGATTACAAAAACCTGGATCTGTTGAGTGAATATGTGACTGAAACAGGAAAAATTGTTCCTAGTCGTATCACAGGAACACCTGCCAAGTATCAAAGACAACTGTCCAATGCAATAAAACAGGCACGCTATGTAGCTCTGCTTCCGTATTGCGACGCACACAAATAAGATAAAACGTAAGTTTAAACAGTGAAGTTCTTAGCCTCATACATTATGAAAGGCAGGATGCAGGCGATTCTGGTCGCATCATCCCTTGCCATGTTATCGTTACAACTGCCCCCTGTCAGCATTGTCAGTTCGGCCGCTGTTTCTTTAGTAACACTTAGACGTGGTGGTAATGAAGGTTTATTTATTTTAATCTGTTCTTGCCTTTCTGCAGCATTATTTGGCTTTGTGATACTTGGCAATTTTGAATTTGCCATTATGTATGGCTTAGGACTCTGGCTGCCTGTATGGCTGGTTTCGATCATCCTGAAAGAAGTCCAAAGCTTGTCGGTAACGATTCAAATCACGCATATACTAGGCATGATAGGCGTTGTTGGCTTCTTTCTGTATATTGATAGCCCGACAGAGTTCTGGCTCAGCAAAATCAATCTGGTTATACAAACCATTTTGGATAATACCGCTGGTTTGCCTGATCAAGAGAAATTAAATGTTTTTTCTCAAAACCAGGAGCTCATTACTTTATATGCTAAAGCAATGACCGGTGTTTTTATTACCGGCGGCATAATGAGCTTGTTTCTGGGATTATTTCTGGCTCGAATGTGGCAAGCAGCCCTTTATAACCCAGGCGGATTTCGTGATGAATACCTAGCCTTAAGAACACACCCTGTATTTATCATCATACTGATTTCATCAGTAGCCATTGGCAATTTAATGACTGGGTTTATGGCAAATCTGGGCTGGAATATAGCCATTGTTTTAATGGCTTTATATGCTTTGATTGGACTTTCTACGCTTCATTTTGCGTTTTCGCATATGAAGACAGGGCGTTTTCTGGTTCCATTCCTATACATTAGCTTAATCATTACACCGGGTGCTGCGGGAGTCATCTTGATAATTGTAGGATTGATTGATGCTGGCTTGAACTTACGTAAATTTTTTCAAATCACAGGAACTTGACCAGTTCCTAACATATCGATTTAGATCGTTTAAAGGGGTAAAAAGATGGAAGTTATTCTTCTGGAAAAGATAGCTAATTTAGGAAACCTTGGAGACAAGGTATCTATCAAAGCAGGTTATGGTAGAAACTACCTGGTTCCACAGGGTAAAGCAGTCGCTGCTACAGCAGAAAAAATCAAAGAATTTGAAGCCAGACGTGCAGAGCTGGAAAAACTGGCTTCTGAAAAACTGGGCGCGGCTCAGCAACGTGCCAACGCGCTTGAAAATCTGGAAATTGTTATTCAACATAAAGCCGGTGAAGAAGGCAAACTATTTGGTTCGATTGGAACACAAACCATCGCCGATGCCATTTCCAAAGCGGGTTCAAAAATTGAAAAACATGAAGTCAGAATGCCTGATGGTGTCATCAGACACATAGGCAATTATGACATTGATATTCATCTACACAGTGACGTGAATGTGACGATGACAATTCAGGTTGAAGCTGAGGCCTAGTTCCCTGCATGATCATTGTTACCGGTGCCGCTGGATTTATTGGAAGTAATCTCATTTTAGGGCTAAACCAAAGAGGTTATAAAGATATTCTGGCGGTTGACCATTTAAAAAATGGTACCAAGTTCAAAAATCTGGTTGATTGCCAGATTATGGATTATCTTGACCGGGATGAATTCATAGTAAAAATTGATTCGGGCTACTTTAACCATAAACAGGTTTCCTTAATTTTCCATCAAGGCGCCTGTTCTGCTACCACGGAATGGGATGGTCAATACATGATGGAAAATAATTATCAATACAGCAAAAAACTATTTCATTTTTGCCAGGATCAATCAATACCATTCATCTATGCCTCCAGTGCTGCGGTCTATGGTGATGATGAACACTTCATAGAAGATCCCCTGTATGAAAAGCCATTAAATGTTTACGGCTATTCTAAATTTCAATTTGATCATTATCTAAGGCGCTATTTAGATCAGCTATCAGCACCCGTTGCAGGATTACGTTATTTCAATGTTTACGGTCCAAGGGAACAACACAAAGGCAGCATGGCCAGTGTTGCATTCCATTTAAACAATCAACTGCTGGAACACGGCGTTATCAAACTGTTTGAAGGCTGTGATGGTTATGAAAACGGGGAACAACGCAGAGATTTCATTTCAGTAGCCGATGTTGTCTCCATGAATTTATGGTTTATGGATAACCCGACCGTTTCAGGTATCTTTAACATCGGCACAGGTCGCAGTCAAACATTTAATGAAGTTGCACAGACCGTCCTGGATTTCCATAAGTCTGGCAAGCTTGAATATATCCCCTTTCCAGATCATCTTAAAGGTAGATATCAAAGTTACACCCAGGCCAACCTTGATAAGCTCAGAACTGCTGGTTGTCAGCATCAGTTTATGACGGTTCAGGAAGGTGTCAAATGCTATATGCAATGGCTGAATGCTTAATCTGTTTCAATTTAAACTCTTCCCACACTCAACCTGATAGTCTTATCAGCAGAAGCACATGTTTATTGTCATGCGGCAATTATATTCTTCCATCTTCCTGATATTACTGCCTTTTATTCTGTTTCGTCTGTATTGGCGCGGTAAAAAATCACCCGAGTACAGAAATCGATGGTGGGAAAGATTAGCCATATACAAGCAATCATACCCAAAAGGGGTGTTATGGCTGCATGCGGTTTCAGTGGGCGAAACGGAAGCAGCGATTCCTTTGATTCATCAATTACAAAAAAAGCTGCCTGAACAGCAAATATTAATCACAACCACAACACCGACCGGCTCATCGAGGGTACAAAGCCATTTCAAACAAAAAGTCAGTCATGTCTATCTGCCCTACGATATTCCCTGGATAGTTAAACGATTTATTCTTTGTTTTAAGCCACGTATGGCCGTATTTCTGGAAAAGGAAATATGGCCCAATCTGTTCGAGCAGTGCCATAATAACAACATCCCAATTGTTATCATCAATGCCCGTTTATCGCAAAAATCAGCAAAAGGCTATTTAAAAATTCGATCATTCATCCAGCCTGCGTTAGATCAAGTAAGCTGGATAGCATGCCAGACAACCGCCGATCAACAACGTTTCGAACAAATTGGCGCACCTTCTAAATTGACTGAAACGCAAGGCAATATAAAATTTGATTTAACGATAGATGAAACGCTAAAATCCGAAGCCAGAATCCTAAAAAAACAACTGTTTCAAAATCGCTTTGTCTGGATCATCGCCAGCACCCATGCCAAAGAAGAAGCCATTTTTTTAAATTTATATCAGGAACTCAAACCTGATTTACCTGATTTACTGCTGGTTCTCGTTCCACGTCATCCTGAAAGATTCGAAGAAGTTGCATTATTGGGTAGCAACATGAATTTAAATATAAAGAAACGCAGTCTTAATGATGTCTGTGAACAAGATACCGATGTTTTTTTATTGGATACTCTGGGAGAATTAAAATTTTTTTATGGTTGTGCTGATACGAGTTTTATAGGCGGTAGCATGGTGCCCATTGGAGGCCATAATGTCCTTGAAGCTGCAGCCATGCATACGCCGATATTGTTCGGGCCATTTATGAGAAATTTCCAGGATATCGCAGAAAATATTCAACACATGAAGGGAGCAATTCAATGTACAAATGCTTTCGAGATAAAAAAACATTTGACCAACCTCTATCACAATCCTGCTTTGCGTCAGGAATTGGCTGATAATGCCCAACAATTTTTAAAAAAGAATCAGGGAGCTACAGCCAAAATCGCTGAAAGAATCAGCAGAATGTTAAGTTCCGATGTATCCGTCTTTTAGATTGTTCTGTTTCTGATAATTGCTCAAAGCTGGAATTCTGTTATTATAAACGCCTTTTATTAATGTAATTATTATTTTCTATGTGTTTTAGTGCCAATATGTCTTTAGGCTTGGGTCTGGTTGGCCTAGCTGCTTCTACCATCACTTTCGTTGATAAATCTGAACCGTTTTGGGTACGTACTGCCAGAGCATACGCCATTTTCCATTTTTCTTTAATGGAATTTATTCAATATTTCGCCTATCCGGTCGCTGATCAATGTGGTTACGGAACTAATATGTTTCTCAGTGAACTATCGACCTATCATATATCGTTACAAGCCTTTGCCATTATGCCAGCGCTGGCTACGTATTCCACCGATAAAATGGCATTAAAAAAGGCAACCATACTCGGCGTCTGTTTAAGTAGTAGTTTTTTGATCTTCAGTTTTCTGCCGAAAAGCTGGCAGCTTTTTGGAATCAACCCTAATTTTATTGGTGACCTGGTTTCTTGCTTGTTCATGGGCAAATATCATATTGGCTATCAAATCCAAAGTGCGTTTGGCCTACTTACCACATGGGGTTCACTATTTGCCCTGGCAATCAGCGGCTTTGTCTGGAAAGACAACTGGCGTATAGGCTTTTATCACTTTGTCATGGCACTCTTCACATTGTTTCTCCCTCAGTGGGTTTTTGGAGTGACCACCGGTGAAGCGGCTGCGATGTATTGTTTTTATTCAATACCGATTACCGGCAGCTTTATGCCCTATTTCAAAAAGTTCTTCACCCCCAAATCTGAAGATTTAGAACCGAAGTTAGCGTAATCTACTTACTAGCACCTATGGGTCAGGCTGTTTTTTGCCGAAAATAACAGCCTGGCTTTTATGTTGATCTGCTGATTGCAGACCTTTTTATTGCCAAATTTTGATAAAAAAAAATTGGGCTTAAATATTAAAGAATCCACATAATCAGCCGATAATTCTCATCAAGTCCATTTATCAATATAGGACACGATGATGATTTCCTCCCTGTATTCCCCTATAAGAAACAATCCCCCTGTTTTCCAAAACGCGTTCAAGGCTGATTTCGGAAATATTTCCAGAACCAAAGCCTCACAATCGAATGAAACACCTGCAAAAACGCTAAATGCGGAAAAAATTCTGGATAAACGGGTCATTCATCAATTAAAAAACGTATTCCCCAATGGGAGACTGTCAGCGGCAACAAACCAGCAATACCAAAGCTATTCCCCCGAAAATGTTGCCAATCGAATCGTTTCATTTATAGATAAAGCACAGCAACAATTATCGGCAACGCAACCGGATTTCGATCAGGACGATTTTATTGAACAGGCCTACGAAGGGATCGAGCAAGGCTTTGCAGAAGCTAAGGAAATTTTAAATGGTCTAGGGGTTCTGGAAGGAAAAATAGCCGATGATATAGAACAAACCTATCAATTGACTCTTAATGGACTGGATAGACTGCAAATAACGCATCAAAATGATGCTGTTTCTATCAGTCATCAAACTCTGGAACATCAAAGCCAGCAAAACAGCCAGATAGAAATTAAAACCCAGGAAGGCGATCTGATCTCTATACAATTCAATCAATCGAGTCAGGTCAGTCAAAACGTCTATACACAGAATACAGCCAGCCAGTCCGCGTCTTATCAGGAACAATCCTATCAACGTGAAAGTTCTTTGAACGTACAAATCAAAGGTAATTTAAATGAGGAAGAAAAGCAGGCTTTGGATGATCTACTCAATCAAATGAATCAGATCAGTGATAATTTCTTTCAAGGAAAACAAAAAAAAGCGTTTCAACAAGCACTTTCTCTGGGATTTGACAGCAACCAGATTGCAAGTTTTTCTCTAGATCTGAATCGCCAAGCTGTAACAGCCATTTCAAACTATCAACAATATAGTTCCTCAGGAACTGAACATTCAAATACAACAAGTTTAAATCAGGCAAATCAATTGTTAAATGATGCCCGACAACAACTAGACAAATTTAATCATGCACTTGACAGCTATACCGCCCCTAAAAAAACCTTTGAAAATTTGTTTTCTGAGATTGCAGACCTGTTTAAACCTGAACTCGAAGATAAACAATTGCACCAGCATTTGACATCATACTTGAGTCAGCAGTTTGACCTTTAACTGATTACAAGCAAAAACTAAGATACTTCATATTCAATTGGCGTAAATTATTCTAAAAGTTTTCAAAATTTAATTCTATATGACCAATGCTTTTCTTTTGATGATTCATTAGGGTCGTGAGTAAATAGCTGACTCCCGTTTCCCTATTTGACAATAACTCACCCACGGGTTAAGAAAGTTTAGTTAGAACGCTCTAAACAGCACAAAACCCGGTCTTCATCAGTAATACCAGCTGTTATATCCGGTTCACTATCAAGACAAATATCACCTTTACTTCCTACAAGAGACAATTTCAGTACGGCATCTTCAGATAGTCGTCCCTTTTATACGGAAATTGAGGCGGTACTAATCAGGGTTCAAAAATCGAAGATCATCAACAATTCTTCATAAACCTAATGGGGCTAGAAGGAGCATTTGAACAGAACGGTTACGCCAAAAACCGTTCTTTCAAAACTGAATCATTGAAAAAGTATTACATTAAATTGACATTATTTAAAAAAAAAGGTAAATTCTTTACCGACTGGTAAATAAATATAAGTTTAACCTCTATGGCAAGACACCAAGAATTTAATACTCAAGAAGCGCTTGGAAAAGCAATGAATGTTTTCTGGGACAAAGGTTATAAGGGCGCTTCATTGCAAAATCTTTTAACTGAAATGGGGATAGGGAAAGGAAGTTTTTATGCAACCTTTGGCAGCAAGCATGAGCTATTTTTGGATGCATTAAAGCTTTATGGCAGAAAACGGGCAATGGTGCGAGAAGTGGCTGAAATCATGGCTACACTACCCTCTAAAAAAGCAATCGAGCAGATTTTAGTTAGAGTCATGGACAGAGCTATTGAAGATAAACGTTGCTGCCTATTTGGAAAAACCGCACTGGAATTCTGGCAGACTGATGCAAAAATTACCAAAGAAGTTGAAGACGGAGTCAAACAAGTCGAAGAGGCTTTCCGTCAAGCCATTATTCGCGGCCAAAAGAATATGGAAATTGCCAGCGAAAAAGATCCTGAAGCGCTTGCTCAATTTTTCACCAGTACCTTTTATGGATTACAGGTGATGGGCAGTGCTAACACTGGCCGCAAAGCCTTAGAGAATACTATATCGAGTGCACTTTTCTTACTGGATTAATTTTTATCACCCAGAAAATGAGTATTTTTTATAGTCAAATTGTACCATACGGTACAGATAACTTGACTGCCAAGGAGAAATGCTCTATGTGCATTTTAATGAAGTGTCGATAGTAAGCAAACAGTATCAATAAACCTGTTGTTTATTGATTATATATTTCTGCACTTAAAAAACCAATTGGTACAGAATAATGTTTTTATTAGCAATGTGTAGTTTAAACATAACGGATGAGGAGAATTTATGAAAAAAGAAATTTTATCGCCAAATACCGCCCTTAATTCAAGAACATCAAAAATACATGATTTTCTTATCAAATTTCTTTCTTTGCAGAAAAACCCCGAGATTGCACAATACTTTGATGGTGAACTGGGACGGGTAGTTAATAGGTTTAAAATCGAAGTTATCAATAGTCAAAGAAAAGAAGAAATCTCTAACAATAAAAAACTATGCTCGCTTTCTTGTTTTCTAGCCGGGGTTTATTACGGTTTACAGGCATTTGAAGAGAATAATAGTTTAAACCACAACGAACTTAAGACCGTGATCACGAATGCATTAATTGATTTAGATTAATCACGTTGTCCCATAATTCTTAAGTAATTTTAACTAATTTGTACCAATTGGTACATATACTAACTCGAATTTCGAAGGATCATACTATGTCAACTACACCCTTATCCACCGGTTTTGATAAAGAAACCGCAAACGTCTCCAGGATTTATGATTATCTAATCCTGGTGTTAGCCGGATTTTTATATATCGGCTCTTATCACCTGCATTTTATGCTAACAGTCGGTGACTGGGACTTCTGGCTCGACTGGAAAGACCGGCAATACTGGCCACTGGTGACGCCAGTGCTGATGATTGCCTGGCCCGCAGCCGTGCAATCAGTTTTGTGGACCCATTTTAGGTTACCGATGGGCGCAACCTTATCTGTCGTGGGTTTAATGCTGGGCATGTGGATCACTCGCGTGACCGCTTATCAGATGTGGACTCATTACCCGTTAAATTTTGTGCTTCCTGCAACCATGATACCTAGCGCGTTGGTGCTGGATGCTATTTTAATGCTGTCACGAAGTTTTCTGGTCACATCCATCGCGGGTGGTGCTGCATTTGCACTTTTATTTTACCCAACAAACTGGCCAATTTTTGCCATGTTTCATGTCCCAATTGAATGGCAAGGTGGATTGCAAACCATTGCCGATCAATTTGGTTTTGAATATTTACGTGCGGGAATGCCGGAATATCTGCGCATTATAGAACGTGGCACTTTAAGAACCTATGGTCAGGTCGCTGCCCCCTTGTCCGCATTTTTTGCTGCATTGTTGTGTATCCTGGTCTATCCCGCAGGCTGGTATGTTGGGAAAGCATTTTCCACTGTCCGTTACCTAAAACGTGTATAAGAGAGAAAAAAAATGAAACTATTTAATTTTTTATTGCTGTTGTTATCTGGCTTGAGTGGACTTTTGATGTTAACCCCCACTGCGTCAGCACATGGTGAACGCTCTCTGGAACCTTTTGTCCGAATGCGAACGGTTCAATGGTATGACGTTAAATGGTCAGCCAACACTGTTAATGTTAATGATGAACTTATCATTACCGGTAAAGTGCATGTTGCTGAAGACTGGCCCAATAGCATTCCAAAACCGGAAGCCGCTTATTTAGGTGTCATTGCACCAGGCCCCGTATTTCTTCGTAAAGAACGATGGATCAACGGAGAAGCACACCTGAACTCTTTGCCACTCCAAATTGGTCGTGATTATGAATTCACAATGAAACTAAAGGCCAGAATTCCGGGGCGTTATCACATCCATCCCTCGTTCAATATTATAGATACAGGGAATATCGCTGGACCTGGGCAATGGATTGAAATAACCGGAAATGTAAATTCATTTACCAACACTGTTGAAACCGTGCATGGCGAAACAATCGATTTAGAAAGTTACGGTACTGCCAATGGTGTTCGTTGGCATATGCTATGGATGGTTTTGGGTGTAGTCTGGTTAGTTTGGTGGGTTCGTCGTCCTTTGTTTATTCCACGTTATGCCATGGTGAACAAGGGTGAAGAAGATAAGTTGGTGACATCTACCGATAAAAATATGGCTAAAGTCATTCTTGTCGCAGTGCCTGTCATTGTTTTTAGCGGCTATTTTGTGGCAGATAGCAAGTACCCGGAAACAATACCGTTACAAGCTTCATTAGATCTCATTCCGCCACTTCCCGAACAACCCGCGCTTGCAAAGGCAAAGGTAAATCGAGCTGTTTACAATATTCCACAAAGATCTATGACGATGATGGTGGAGGTTAAAAACGAGAGCTCAAGACCTATGCAAATCGGTGAATTCACTACCGGTTCTGTACGGTTTATTCATTCAAATTTAGACATTGATACCAGTAATACACCTTCGGAATATCTGGCAAAAAATGGACTGCAAATTGAACCAGATAACTTGATTCAACCCGGCGAAAACAAAGTTGTAAAAATCATAGCTGCTGACGCAGCTTGGGAAAACGAACACCTTTCCAGTGTTATTGGTGACGCTGATAGTCGATTTGGCGGGTTGTTATTATTATTCGATGACCAAGGCAAACGTTACTTAACGAGTATTTCGGCACCATTAATACCTGAATACAAATGAAACAACACTGCTTATTAACACAATATTAAGAGGAAATCATTATGGTTACTGCAACTGATAAAACCATTGAACCATCCAGCACTGAAACCTACGATGGTCACTGGTATCTGAAAGAATTTAAACGATACGCCGCGGCTTTCTCGGCGATTTTGCTCATGTATGTATCGATCACCGCCTATCAATACACCTATGGTGCTGTCACGGGCCTGGATTCAACCGATCCCTTATTTGAAGAATACTGGATGAATCTGTTTTATATCGAGGTCGTTTTTCAACTCATATTGGTCGCCGCACTGGGTTATTATTTTTGGAAAAATCGTGATCTGCATCTCGATCAACTATCTCCACGTGAGGAATTGCGACGTTATTTAAACCTGACTATGTGGATCAGCATTTATACCTTTTCCGTATATTGGGCAGGCAGTTATTTTGCCGAACAGGATAACGCCTGGCATCAGGCTGCTATTCGCGACAACATCTTTACTGCCAATCATGTGGTGGAATTTTATCTGTGCTTTCCGTTTTATACCATTATGGGCATTTCATCGTGGCTTTATGCACGGACCCAATTACCTTTATTCGCCGAAAAAATTTCGTTACCGCTGACCTTGGCTGTGGCGGGCCCCTTTATGATTTTTGTGGCGGTTGGCTTTAATGAATGGGGCCATACCTTTTGGTTTAGAGAAGAGCTATTTGGTGCTTATATGCATTATGCCTTTGTCATTGGGGTGTGGTTTGCGCTTGCCGTCGGCGGCATTTTGTTACAACAAGTCATGCGTATGTCAGAATTGATGGAACTGATCAATCAAGAAAATTTAGCTCAAACCAATCCAAAGAAATAATCAGTCATATCCAAAGTCCGTCCAATAGTAAAGGCTTATTGTTGGTCGGGCAGATTAATTTATAAAAAACACCTGTTTCTTGGAGGTATTGTTATGTTAGCCATAGCTGCAATTATTGTTAGTATCTGGTTTTATAAGGCTGCATTAAGTAACGGGCATAAAAGCCCTTGGGTCTGGGCTGCTATGGGCGTGAGCAGCTATTATTTGACAGGCACGGTTTGGGTTTATTTGATTTTAAAACCAATTATGGGGTTTTCTTATTATCATCTATCGCCTATTCAGGGAGCTTTGCTGGAATTCTCTGGCATTGCCGTCGCTGTACTGGTTGTTTTTTTTATTAAAAAGATGTTCATGCATCAAAAAACCTCAAAAGAAAAGCTACCCCAAATAGATTCCTAGTGAGTAGTGTAGGGGGAGGCATATAAAATCTGTTGTTGATGAATTTTCTAAAAATATAAAACAACAGATTTTAATACACTATCAATACTTTTTTAAAAATCTAAATTTAACGAGATATCCATTATGTTGGCAATCGGAGTAATATTAATAGCAGTCTGGTTTTTTAATTCTGCTAAACACACTAAAAAGAACCCTTACCTGTGGGTAACCATCGGCGTCATTAGCTATTATATTTTTAGCATTTTCTGGCTTTACGGAATTCTCAAACCCGTATTAGGACATGCTTTTTTCATTCATCACATGAAAACAGGGATTGCAATCAAAGCCTCAGCTATGCTCTTCGGGATTCTTATGGACGCATTGATACGCTGGAAATTTCTCGCTAAAACTGATGAAGTAAACACCGATGAAAAAATTAATGGAAAAATAACATGATTACACTATACAGCTTTCCTAAAACCCGTGGTCGCCGCGTCACCTGGATGCTGGAAGAACTTGGCGAGAATTATGAATTCAAATTGATACCTCGTGGCGAAAATGGATTTAAGTCAAAATCGTTTCTAAAGATTAATCCCGCCGGAAAAGTTCCAGCCCTACAAGATGGCGATTTAATGCTTACAGAGTCGGCTGCCATTGTTACCTATTTGGGTGATAAGTTCTCTAACAAAGGACTTGTGCCAGCTACGGGGACTGCCGAGCGGGGCAAGTACAATCAGTGGTGTTATTTTGTTCTAACTGAGCTTGAACAACCCCTGTGGACGATAGGTAAACACAAGTTTGCTCTGCCGGAAGACAAACGCCTGCCCGCGATATTTGATACGGCTGCCTGGGAATTTCAACAGGCCTTGAAACTTCTGGATAAAGGTTTGGATGATAACAAATTTATACTTGGTGAGCATTTTTCTGCAGCAGATATTCTCATCGGCCATACACTTAACTGGGCTATTAATTTTGAACAGCCCATAGAACAGAATAAACTCAAGCAATATCAGGAGCGAGTCTGCAGTCGCGGCGCCTTGAAACGTGCTATTTTGAGAGAAGAAGAGTCGGCTCAGGAATAATCATTGCTTTATTGGTGGTTTATGGGCTGAAAAGAGCTTATACAAAAAACACCTGAAAACCTTGATATTCGAGAGATAAAACGAAACGAACATGGCATGCTAGGTGAGTTTGTAGTAGCTCAGACTTGATCTGACAGTTACCCATTTTTTTAGGGTGTCTGTTAGATTAGATTTGAGCTAGATTTTTTTCTGCCCAGATCGATTTACCATCCAGCAAAGTTTCTAATGGAGTTCGTCCACAGCACATTTTGCCTTGATG
>SPJK01001953.1_pt1 | contig 18550 bp, 30 predicted proteins | sample 3741771 | NCBI WGS metagenome assembly SPJK01 (sample SAMN10925997, study PRJNA522277) | cold seep metagenome | isolation source: Elba SIP-enriched marine methane seep metagenome, extraction at timepoint T2 | place: Italy: coast of Elba, Mediterranean Sea
GAGATGGTTATGCCCGGCGATAACATCGCTATGGATGTCGAGCTGATTTGCCCGATCGCCATGGACGAAGGTCTTCGCTTCGCGATCCGTGAAGGCGGCCGCACCGTTGGTGCCGGCGTCGTCTCCGCTATCGTAGAATAATCAACACGGCGTGCTGCCTGCTCATGGGCAGCACGTCATTTGCTTTTAACGATAAGGAATGTAGTCGATGGAAAGTCAAAATATCCGGATCCGCCTAAAGGCGTTCGATCATCGGGTTCTTGATGCGTCGACCGGCGAGATCGTGAACACGGCAAAACGGACAGGCGCACGCGTGCGTGGTCCCATCCCTTTGCCGACAAAGATTGAAAAGTTCACTGTTCTACGCGGGCCGCATATCGACAAGAAAAGTCGCGAACAGTTTGAGGTGCGTACTCATAAACGTATGCTCGACATTTTGGATCCAACACCACAGACGGTTGATGCGCTGATGAAGCTCGACCTTGCTGCCGGTGTTGATGTTGAAATTAAGCTCTAAGCCTTTTTGTAAGGCCCTGAGTATTTTTGTGAACGAGCTTCCCGGTAGGGGAATGCTCAACGAAGGGATAGACCAATGCGCTCCGGTGTGATCGCACAGAAAATTGGCATGACCCGCCTCTTCACCGAGGATGGGCGTCACGTGCCTGTCACTGTGCTGAAGCTTGAAAACTGTCAGGTTGTGTCCCAGCGGACCGAGGACAAGGACGGCTATAGTGCCGTGCAACTCGGTGCCGGGACAGCAAAAGTGAAAAATGTAACCAAGGCGTTGCGCGGACATTTTGCCGTTGCCAAGGTTGAACCGAAACGTAAGCTCGCTGAATTCCGGGTCGCCCCGGATAATTTGATCGAAGTTGGTGCGGAAATAACCGCCGATCACTTCGTTTCAGGTCAGTATGTTGATGTGTCAGGCACATCAATCGGTAAGGGCTTTGCCGGTGCTATGAAGCGTCATAACTTTGGGGGCCTGCGTGCGTCTCATGGTGTGTCGATCTCTCATCGCTCGCATGGTTCAACTGGTCAATGTGAATTTCCGGGCAAGGTTTTCAAAGGTAAGAAAATGGCCGGTCATATGGGTGCAGCCCGTGTGACGACCCAGAACCTTGAAATTGTCCGCACGGACCCCGATCAAGGCTTGATCCTGATTAAGGGTGCAGTGCCCGGTCATAAGGGTGGTTGGGTTCTGATCCGCGATGCGGTGAAGAAGGCTATTCATCCTGATGCACCGTTGCCTGCCGCGTTGCGCGCCAGCAATGAAGACGCTCCCGCTGAAGAAGCTCCTGCAGAAGACGCAGTAGCCGAAGAAGTGGTAGCAGCGGCCGAAGCGCAAGCCGAAGCCTCTGACGAAGGGAAGGATGCTTAATCATGAAGTTGGATGCAATTTCCCTCGCTGGTAAGAAAGCAGGTTCTGTCGAACTGTCGGAAGACGTGTTCGGATTGGAACCGCGTGCAGACATTCTGCAGCGTGTTGTTCGTTGGCAGCTTGCAAAGCGCCAGCAGGGCACACATGACGTGAAAAATCGGTCAGAGATTGCCCGTACTGGTGCCAAGTGGGGTAACCAGAAGGGTGGGGGTCGTGCGCGTCACGGTTCACGCCGGGTTGGTTCGATTGTTGGTGGTGGTCGTTCATTCGGTCCTACACCGCGCAGTCACGCCCATGATCTGCCGAAAAAAATCCGTAAGTTGGGTTTGAAGCTTGCACTGTCAGCCAAGGCAAAAGACGGGTCAGTGACCGTGTTGGATGCCTATGAAGGTGACGGCAAGACCGCCAGCCTGCGCCAGGCGCTTGCGCCTTTGGGCCTTGAAAACGCCCTGATTATCGATGGCCCCGAAGTAAGCGCAGATTTTGCGCGTGCTGTGCGCAATATCCCGACTGTGGATGTGCTGCCCAGCCAAGGTGCCAATGTCTATGACATTCTGCGTCGTGAGCGTCTTGTGCTGACGAAGGCAGGTTTGGAAGCGTTGGAGGCGCGCCTGAAATGAAGACGGTACGCTCCTATGACGTCATCAAGTCACCGGTGATCACTGAAAAGTCCACCATGGCCTCTGAACATAACCAGGTTGTGTTCAAGGTTTCTGATGACGCCACAAAGGTTGAAATTAAAAAAGCTGTTGAAGAACTGTTCAACGTTAAAGTTGAAGCAGTGAATACAGTACGGGTCAAAGGCAAGGTAAAGCGTTTCCGCGGTGTCGTGGGTAAACGCGCAGATGTCAAAAAGGCATATGTGACCTTGGCAGAGGGTGAAACGCTTGACGTTTCAACCGGGATCTAAGGCGCAGGAAAGGGAAAACCGATGGCTTTGAAGCAATACAAGCCGGTAACACCTGGTCAGCGTAGTCTGGTTCTGGTTGACCGGTCAGGTCTCCACAAAGGTGGTCCGGAAAAAACACTGACTCGCGGTCTGACAAAGACCGGTGGTCGTAATAATCATGGTCGTGTGACCGCACGCCGTCGTGGTGGTGGTGCCAAGCGTTCCTATCGTATGGTTGACTTCAAGCGTACAAAGCATGATGTCACCGCAACGGTAGAGCGTCTGGAATATGACCCGAACCGCACAGCTTTCATCGCGTTGATCCGCTATGAAGATGGTGAGCTGGCATACATTCTGGCGCCGCAGCGCCTTGCAGTTGGCGACAAAGTCGTTTCAGGTGCCAAGGTTGACGTGAAGCCGGGTAATGCGATGCCGCTGTCAGCCATGCCGATCGGTACGATTGTGCATAATGTTGAGCTGAAGCCGGGCAAGGGTGGCCAGATGGCCCGTTCTGCCGGTGCTTACGCCCAGCTGGTTGGTCGTGACGGGCGTTATGCAATTATGCGCCTGCCTTCAGGCGAACAGCGTTTGGTTCTTGGGACAGGTATGGCAACAGTTGGTGCCGTGTCTAACCCCGATCATCAGAACGTCAAGCTTGGTAAGGCTGGTCGTAGCCGGCATATGGGTCGTCGCCCCTCCGTTCGTGGTGTGGCAATGAACCCGGTCGATCATCCCCACGGTGGTGGTGAAGGTCGTACGTCAGGTGGTCGCCATCCGGTGACACCTTGGGGTAAGCCGACTAAGGGCGCCAAGACCCGTAACAATAAAGCGACAGACAAGTTCATTCTACGTCGTCGTAAATCGAAGAAGAAACGGTAGGTTTAGTCGTCATGGCACGTTCTTTGAAAAAAGGGCCGTTTGTAGACGGCTATTTGTTGAAAAAGGCTGACGCAGCGCGTGAGTCTGGTCGGAAAGATGTGATCAAGATTTGGTCACGCCGTTCGACCATTCTGCCGCAATTCATTGGTCTGACTTTTGGTGTATATAACGGCCAGAAATTCATTCCCGTTCTCGTGTCGGAAGACATGGTGGGTCACAAGTTCGGTGAATTTTCACCGACCCGGACCTATTACGGGCATGAGGCCGACAAGAAGGCGAAAAGGAAGTAGCCGTCATGGGCAAGAAGAAGCAGGAACGCCGGCTTGCTGATAACGAGGCGCAGGCAATTGCACGCTCATTGCGTGTCAGCCCGCAGAAGTTGAACCTCGTTGCGGCAACCATTCGTGGCAAAAAAGTTGATGCAGCCTTGGCTGAATTGACGTTCTCTAAGCGTCGCATTTCTGGCGATGTGAAGAAGTGCCTACAAAGTGCGATTGCCAATGCAGAAAACAATCACGATCTGGATGTTGACAGCCTGGTCGTAGCCGAAGCCCATGTTGGTAAAAGCATGGTCATGAAACGTTGGCGTCCGCGAGCACGTGGTCGCGTCGGCAAAATTCTTAAGCCGTTCAGCCACCTTACCATTGTGGTGCGCGAACAGGCTGACGCGAGCTAAGAGGGAAAAAGATGGGTCAGAAAATCAATCCGATCGGTCTGCGCCTTGGGGTGAACCGCACGTGGGATTCTCGCTGGTATGCGAATTCTGCTGAATACGGTCCCATGCTGCAGGAAGATCTGAAGATCCGGGGCTTCTTGAAAGACAAGCTTAGCCAAGCCGGCGTCTCCAAAGTTGTGATCGAGCGTCCGCATCGTCGGGCACGCGTGACCATTCATTCGGCTCGTCCGGGTGTGATCATCGGCAAGAAGGGTGCAGACATCGAAAAGCTGCGCCGTGAAGTGGCCAAGTTCACCGATTCAGATGTTCATTTGAACATTGTTGAGGTTCGCAAGCCCGAACTTGACGCAACGTTGGTTGCCGAAAGCATCGGTCAGCAGTTGGTTCGTCGTGTGGCTTTCCGCCGTGCGATGAAGCGTTCGGTTCAGTCTGCCATGCGTCTTGGCGCACAAGGTATTCGGATCAATGCCGGTGGCCGTTTGGCCGGGGCCGACATTGCCCGCACCGAATGGTACCGCGAAGGTCGCGTGCCGCTTCATACGCTACGTGCCGATATTGATTACGGTACAGCTGAAGCGCTGACCACCTATGGCCTGATTGGCCTGAAGGTGTGGATCTTCAAGGGCGAAATTATGGAACATGATCCTTCGGCTTCTGAGCGTCGTGCGCTTGAAGGTCAGGGCGGTTCTGAAAACAATCGTGGACGTGACCGTAAATAATACGGCCAGTCCGATGGAAACGGTCGGCAGCTTGGTCTGCTGACATAAAGTGAGGCAAGCGATCAAGACGGATAGGGCAATTATTAGCTCCTGCGTCAAGACGCGAGATGGAAACCGGAATTAAACGATGCAACAACCTAAGCGCACGAAATTCCGCAAGATGCATAAAGGCCGTATCCACGGCAATGCGAAAGGCGGCACCAGCCTAAATTTCGGGTCCTATGGCCTTAAAGCCTTGGAACCTGAGCGTGTCACAGCACGGCAGATCGAAGCTGCTCGTCGTGCCATGACCCGTCACATGAAGCGTGCCGGCCGAGTGTGGATTAGAATATTCCCGGATGTACCCGTGTCGAAGAAGCCGACCGAAGTGCGTATGGGTAAAGGTAAGGGTTCGCCCGAATTTTGGGCATGTAAGGTCAAACCTGGCCGGATCATGTTTGAGATTGACGGTGTGCCGCAAGACGTGGCGCAGGGCGCCCTTGAACGTGCAGCCGCAAAGCTGCCGATCAAGACTAAAATCGTCACCCGTTTGGCCGACTAAGGCAAATGGTAGGGAAAAGGGTTTAGGCTATGAACGCCGCTGAACTGAACGATAAGACGCCGGATCAACTCATTGATGAGTTGAAGGTGCTGAAAAAGGAACAGCTGAATTTGCGGTTCCAAAAGGCAACCGGTCAGTTGGAAAACACGGCTCGGGTACGGGATGTGCGTCGCGATATTGCGCGTATACAGACCGTTCTGTCCGCTAAGAAAAACACAGACAGCTAAGCTGTCGAAGTTAAGAGTGAGGCGAGAGCATGCCGAAACGAATTCTTCAGGGTGTTGTGGTATCAGACAAGGGCGACAAAACAGTCGTCGTCCGCGTTGATCGCCGCTTTACGCATCCGTTGTTGAGGAAAACAGTGCGCCGGTCCAAAAAGTACCACGCACATGATGAGAGCAATCAGTTTAAGGCTGGTGACATGGTCCAGATTCAGGAATGTGTCCCCGTTTCTAAACTAAAGCGGTGGGAAGTGATCACCCAGGCATAGGGCCTGGAGCGATATCGTCCAACTTAGAAGGGTAGGGTCTATACATGATCCAGATGCAAACAAATCTAGATGTTGCTGATAACTCTGGCGCACGCCGGGTTCAGTGCATCAAGGTGCTTGGCGGGTCCAAGCATATGGTGGCAGGCATTGGCGATACTATTGTCGTGTCTGTGAAAGAAGCTATTCCGCGTGGCCGTGTAAAGAAAGGTGACGTGCTTAAAGCCGTTATCGTTCGTACGGCAACCAACATTCGCCGTAATGACGGCAGCGTTATCCGGTTTGACCGGAATGCCGCTGTTCTGATTAACAATTCAGGCGAACCGATTGGCACACGTATTTTTGGGCCGGTGACCCGTGAATTGCGCGCGCGCAATCACATGAAGATCATCTCGCTCGCACCGGAGGTGCTGTGATGGCTGCAAAAATTAAAAAGGGTGATCAGGTCGTTGTTCTGGCCGGTGCCGATAAAGGCAAGCGCGGCGAAGTTCTGCGCGTGCTCCCCGATGCTGACAAGGCCGTTGTGCAGGGCGTAAAAGTTGCGACCCGTCACCAGCGTCCGACCCAGTTTGATCAGGGTGGTATCGTGAACAAGGAAGCGGCTGTTGAATTGTCAAACTTGGCGGTTGTAGACCCCAAGGAAGACAAGCCGACCCGTGTTGGTTTCAAAATCTTGGAAGATGGCCGCAAGGTTCGTTTTGCCAAGCGTTCTGGGGAGGTTCTCGATGGCTGAGGCAACAAACCCGCGTCTTAAAGACCGCTACCTGAATGATGTTGTTCCTGCAATGCAGGCAGAATTTGGTTACGCCAATGTCATGCAGATGCCCAAGATCGATAAAGTCGTTCTGAATATTGGTGTTGGCGAAGCCACCAACGATACTAAGAAGGTCAAGTCTGCTGAAGCTGCAATGGAAGCCATTGCCGGTCAGAAGCCCGTCGTGACCCGTGCCAAGAAGTCCATCGCTGGCTTTAAGGTGCGTGAAGATATGCCGCTTGGTGTGAAGGTTACGCTGCGTGGTACGCAGATGTATGAATTTCTTGATCGTCTGGTGACGATTGCGATGCCCCGTATTCGGGACTTCCGCGGTCTGAACCCCAAAAGCTTTGACGGCAATGGCAACTTCGCCATGGGCATCAAAGAACATTTCATCTTCCCTGAAATTGATTATGACAAGGTCGATGAAACTTGGGGTATGGACATTATCGTCTGCACCAGCGCCACAAATAATGACGAGGCACGGTTCTTGCTGAAAACAATTGGCTTCCCGTTCCCCACTGACGAAGAACAGGCTGCTTAATCGCATCAGCGAAGCAACCCTTATTGGATTTCGAGGAAACCACCGGTCACAATCCCCTGATGAGCAGGGGGCTGCCGGACAGGTCCAAAGGAAGGAAGCATGGCTAAAAAAAGTGCTATAGCGAAGAACGAGCGTCGTAAGAAGCTCGTCGCTCAATATGCCGAAAAGCGCGCAGCGCTTAAGGCAATTGCCGAGGACGAAAGTCTGCCGATGGAAGAGCGTTTTAAGGCGCGTCTGAAACTGGCTGAACTGCCGCGCAACTCTGCCGCCAATCGTGTGCGCAATCGTTGTGAAGTTACCGGCCGTCCGCGCGGTTACTACCGCAAATTCAACATGTCTCGCATTTCGTTGCGTCAGCTGGCCTCAGAAGGTCAGGTGCCCGGCGTTGTGAAATCCAGCTGGTAAAGGGAGAGTAGACCATGACTATGTCCGATCCCTTGGGTGATATGCTGACACGTATCCGTAACGCACAGCAGCGTCGTAAGTCGTCCGTGACGACACCGGCGTCCAAGCTGCGTGGACGGGTTCTGGAAGTGCTGACGGATGAAGGTTATATCCGCGGTTACACCCGTACTGATTTCGATGGCGGCAAGTCCGAATTCGAAATTGAACTGAAATATTACGAAGGCGCACCGGTGATCCAAAAGATCGCACGGATTTCCAAGCCTGGCCGCCGGGTCTATACATCCGTTAAGGATATGCCCCGGGTGTCCAATGGTCTTGGCATTGCCATTCTTTCCACGCCGCGTGGTGTCATGTCTGACACACGTGCCCGTGACGAGAATGTCGGTGGCGAACTTTTGTGCCAAGTCTTCTAAGATCGAGCGGAGGGAACAATGTCACGTATTGGTGGTAAACCAGTTCCGGTCCCTAACGGTGTAACCGTTACGATCGCGGACAAATCCCTGGCGGCCAAAGGCCCCAAGGGTGAACTAAGTATGTCGATTGTCGATGAAGTGACAGTCGAATTTGCAAATGATGAAGTGACCGTAAAGCCGGCAGATGATTCAAAGCGTGCACGCTCCATGTGGGGTATGCAGCGGTCATTGATCGACAACATTGTTGTCGGCGTGTCCGAAGGCTTTGAAAAGAAGCTGCAAATTTCAGGTGTTGGTTATCGTGCACAGATGAAGGGCAAAGATTTGTCCCTACAGCTTGGCTTCAGCCATGATGTGACGGTTAAGGCACCAGAAGGCATCACCATTGCTTGCCCAAGCCAGACGGAAATTATCATTTCCGGTTCTGATAAGCAGAAGGTCGGACAGGTTGCTGCGGAAATTCGCGGCTGGCGTCCGCCGGAACCTTATAAAGGCAAGGGTGTTCGTTATGCGGATGAGTTCATTATCCGTAAGGAAGGTAAGAAGAAGTAAGGTCATGGCAAATTCAAATAAAACATTTGACCGTCGCAAACAGCGTGTCCGCACGCAGTTGCGCAAAGTTGCCGGTGAACGGCCTCGTCTGTCTGTCTTCCGGTCATCAAAACACATCTACGCTCAGGTCATCGACGATCTGTCCGGGGAAACAGTTGCATCAGCATCCAGTCTTGAAAAAGACATGCGCGGCAATCTGAAAACCGGCGCTGATAAAACCGCTGCTGAAGCCGTTGGCAAATTGATTGCCGAACGTGCCGTTGCCGCAGGTGTATCGGAAGTCGTTTTTGATCGGGGCGGCTACATCTTTCACGGTCGTGTCAAGGCTTTGGCCGACGGCGCCCGTGAAGGTGGTCTGAAGTTCTAAGGGGTCCTAATAATGGCACGTAATCAGAAAGAACGCGGCGGCCGCAACGATCGGGATCGCCAGGAATCAGAATTCGAAGACAAGTTGGTCTTTATCAACCGTGTCGCCAAGGTGGTGAAAGGTGGCCGTCGTTTCGGCTTTGCCGCCCTTGTCGTGGTTGGTGACCAAAAAGGCCGTGTTGGCTTTGGTCATGGTAAGGCACGTGAAGTGCCTGAAGCGATCCGTAAGGCAACCGACGCTGCGAAGCAGAACCTGATCCGGGTTCCGCTGCGCGAAGGCCGTACACTGCATCATGACTGCACAGGTCATCATGGTGCGGGCAAGGTTGTGCTGCGTGCAGCACCTCCCGGCACCGGTATTATCGCAGGTGGCCCGATGCGTGCTGTCTTTGAAATGCTGGGTGTGCAGGACGTTGTGACCAAATCAATTGGTACGTCCAATCCCTACAACATGGTGCGGGCAACATTTGACGCCCTGCAGAACCAGTCCAGCCCTCGCCGGATTGCTGCCAAGCGCGGCAAGAAAGTGGCTGACATCCTGTCCAACCGTCGCGGCGGTGGGGAAGATGCAGCGGCTGCTGATGATGCCCAGACAGCGGAGGCTTAATCCATGGCTGATAAGACTTTGACCGTTGTTCAAACCGGCAGTGCAATCCGCCGTCCGAAGGACCAACTGGCTACCCTGAAGGGGCTTGGCCTTGGCCGGGTCGGCAAACGCCGTGAGCTTGAAGATACTGCCGCCGTGCGCGGTATGATCAAAAAAGTCTCTCACCTTGTACGGGTAGAAGACTAAAAGAATAAAAAGGGCGGCTTTTGGGCTGCCCTTCTTTTACCGAGTGGGCTTCCTAATAGGGGTCTGCGTTTGATTGAAACCACACCCGTTTTTTGATAGGGGTGTCGGCCAATAGAAGAGGTCTATTATGAAACTTAATGAATTGCGCCCTAATGAAGGCTCCACCAAGAACCGCAAGCGCGTTGGTCGCGGTATCGGTTCAGGCACTGGCAAGACTTCAGGTCACGGCCACAAAGGTCAAAAGGCCCGTTCAGGAGTAGCCATCAAGGGCTTTGAAGGCGGCCAGATGCCCCTTCACATGCGTTTGCCCAAGCGTGGCTTTAACAAGCCGAACCGTCTTTCATTCAACGAAGTTAATCTTGACCGCCTGCAGCGCGCTGTTGATGCTGGCAAGCTTGATGCCGGTCAGCCGGTAACTGTTGAAGCATTGGTCGCTGCCGGTGTATGCCGCCGTCCGCTTGATGGTTTGCGTGTGCTGGGCAAGGGTGAAATCTCTGCCAAGTTGGATCTGACGGTTGCCGGTGCCTCCAAAGGCGCGATCGAAAAGATCGAAGCTGCCGGTGGTTCTGTCACCGTGAATGCTCCGCGTAAGTCAGCCGACGCTGCCGACGCGTAAACAGATATTGACAGGCCGGGGCGTTCTGCCTACGGCCTGTTAGACCCTGTTGGGCGGTGCGCCGCCCACTCGCTGAAGGACCCTGCAATATGGCATCTGCTGCCGAACAGCTTGCTGCGAATATCAATCTTTCTTCCTTCGCCAAGGCGGATGATCTGCGTAAGCGGATCTGGTTCACGCTGGGCGCATTGATTGTTTACCGGCTTGGCACCTATATTCCGCTGCCCGGTATTGATCCGTCCTCTCTGGCTGCTCTTGTTGAGCAGAACCAGACCGGTATTTTGAGTATGTTTAATGCCTTCGCCGGCGGTGCCGTGGCACGTATGGCGATCTTTGCGTTGAACATCATGCCGTATATTACCGCTTCAATTATCATGCAGCTTATGAGCTCGGTATCTCCGCAGCTTGAGGCATTGAAGAAAGAGGGCGAGCAGGGCCGTAAGAAAATCAACCAATACACCCGCTACGGTACGGTGTTGTTGGCCTCGGTTCAGGGCTTTGCCATCGCTGTTGGGCTTCAGAATGCCGAAGGCGTTGTGATGGACCCGGGCTGGTTCTTCCTTACCACGACTGTGATTACACTGGTCGGCGGGACGTTGTTCCTGATGTGGCTGGGTGAACAGATTACCGCGCGTGGTGTCGGTAACGGTATTTCCTTGATCATCTTCGCCGGTATTGTGGCAGAGCTGCCCAGCGCGCTTGCCTCAACCTTTGAATTGGGCCGCACGGGCGCCTTGCCGACCTTGGTTATCATCGCTCTGCTGGTGATGTCCGTTGCCGTGATTGCCTTTGTGGTCTTTATCGAACGGGCGCAGCGCCGCTTGTTGATCCAGTATCCCAAGCGTCAGGTGAATGCCCGTCAGATGACAGGTGGCGATAGCTCTCACCTGCCTTTGAAGTTGAATTCAGCCGGTGTGATCCCGCCCATTTTCGCCAGCTCAATCTTGCTGCTGCCGATCACAATTGCCAATTTCAGTGGTGAAGGCGGGCCTGAATGGCTGACGACCATCACCGCAATGCTTGGCCGTGGCCAGCCGCTTTATCTGGCCTTTTATGCTGCCGGCGTGATTTTCTTCGCGTTCTTCTACACAGCGTTGGTATTCAACCCCGAAGACACAGCCGATAATCTGCGCAAGCAGGGCGGCTTTGTGCCCGGCATTCGCCCTGGCAAGAAAACCGCGGAATATATTGATTATGTTCTGACCCGCCTGACTGTGGTCGGCGCAGGTTATTTGACAGCCGTGTGTCTGCTGCCTGAAATTCTGATCTCGTCCTATGCTGTGCCGTTCTATTTTGGTGGCACCAGTTTGTTGATTGTGGTGTCAGTGACGATGGATACGGTTGGCCAAATTCAAAGCCATTTGATTGCCCATCAATATGAAGGGCTGATTAAGAAATCGAAACTAAGAGGGTCTCGTCGATGAGTGACGCCGCTGCCCAGAATATTATTCTGATTGGTCCGCCCGGTGCCGGGAAGGGCACTCAGGCCGAACGCTTGGTCAAAAGCCGCAATATGGTACAGCTGTCCACAGGTGACATGTTGCGCGCCGCTGTGGCATCTGGGTCGCCGATCGGCAAGAAGGCCGGTGCGCTGATGGAAGCGGGCGAATTGGTGCCTGATGAAGTCGTCGTCGGCATTATTGATGAGCGACTCGATCAGGACGATATCAAGGCTGGTGGCTTTATTTTGGACGGTTTTCCGCGGACAACCGGCCAGGCTGAGGCTTTGGACCAACTTTTGGATGCCAAGGGCGTTTCACTGGACCATGTGATTAATATGGAAGTGGACATTGCCGCCTTGGTTGAGCGAATCACTGGTCGATTCGCCTGTGGCGATTGTGGTGCCGGGTATCACGACACCTTCAAACCGACAAAAACCGCAGGAATCTGCGACGAATGCGGCGGAAAAGAGTTCAAGCGCCGCGCTGATGACAATGAAGAGGCAGTGAAAACTCGCCTTGATGCGTTTCATAATCAGACTGCACCTTTGATCAATTATTACGCCGATCGTGGTTTGGTGCGGCCTGTGGACGGGATGGCCTCGATTGATGAGGTTTCCCAAGCAATTGAGGCACTGTTTGCCGCAGGGTAAGGGCCAGAAGGCGGCTTGACCCTGTGTGGTTGACGCCTATAATCGCGGCCCTTATGAGGCGATAAAGCAGAGTCTTAAACCCAGCCGGTCAAATCAACCATTTGGTTGCCAGATCGGGTGGTTTCGTTCGTTTCAAAATGGAACGCACGAAGGCGGGATTATCGATGGATGATCCAGTATAAGCCGGTGGCTTGACAGAAAAGATTAGGGTTCTGATGGGCGGAAACCTGATCGAGACACAAGCCGGGGCAGTTCATTGGCCGCACAACGCGGCCGGGCTGACTTGGCAACCGGTGCCCCTTATAGTTGGTGAGTGCGCGTGGCGCCTTCCAACCGTAATTTGGCACAGGACATTGCAGGAATTGCAGGTGATTAGTCACCTGCGGAATTGAATTTGCGCGTCCAAACAGGGCCAATATCGGTCTGGACGCATTTTGGGAGCATAAGCTGGTGGCACGTATTGCAGGCGTGAATATCCCGACTTCTAAGCGGGTGCTGATTGGTCTGACCTATATCCATGGGATTGGGTCGACGAAATCAAAAGAAATCCTCGAAAAAGTCGGTATCGAAGATACCCGTCGGGTTAATGAGCTGTCGGACGACGAAGTGATTCGTATCCGTGAGACCATTGATGCTGATTATCTGGTTGAAGGTGATCTGCGCCGTGAGGTTAAGGCCAACATTAAGCGTCTTCAGGATCTGAAGTGCTATCGTGGTCTGCGTCATCGTCGTGGTTTGCCGGTACGTGGCCAGCGCACGCATACAAATGCGCGCACACGTAAAGGCCCGGCAAAAGCAATTGCCGGCAAAAAGAAATAATTGGGTTAAAAGGCGGATTACATGGCTCGACAGGCACAGACCGGACGTATCCGGCGTCGCGAACGCAAAAACATCAGTTCTGGTGTGGCGCACGTAGCGGCAACGTTCAACAATACCATGATCACTATCACTGACGCACAGGGGAATACGATCTCTTGGTCATCAGCGGGTACCATGGGTTTCAAGGGGTCACGTAAGTCGACTCCGTTCGCAGCGCAGGTTGCCGCAGAAGATGCGGGCAAGAAAGCAGCCGAACACGGTATGAAGACACTTGAAGTTGAAGTGTTGGGCCCCGGGTCCGGTCGTGAATCAGCACTGCGTGCCTTGCAGGCAATTGGTTTTACCATCACCTCCATTCGTGATGTGACACCGATTCCGCATAATGGCTGCCGCCCGCGTAAGCGTCGGCGCGTCTGATCCATTTTTCGAATTTGGGGGACGGGCGCTTGTGCCTGTCCTTTCCTGTTTCCTGCGTCAGCGCCAATCCACCCCATTCCCACAGGGGTAGCGACTGATGCCCAATAAGCGAGGGCCTACCGTGATTCAAAAGAATTGGCAGGAATTGATCAAACCGACCGGCCTTGAGATTGAGCCGGGTGCAGACCCGCTGCGTATGGCGACTATTACCGCCGAACCGCTGGAGCGTGGGTTTGGCCTGACGCTCGGCAATGGTCTGCGTCGTGTTTTATTGTCTTCATTGCAGGGTGCTGCAATCACCTCTGTACAAATTGATGGTGTGCTGCATGAGTTCTCCTCAATCGAGGGGGTTCGCGAGGATGTCACAGACATCATTTTGAACTTGAAAGAACTTGCTGTTGCCATGGAAGGTACGGGCCCCAAGCGGCTCGTGCTGGCAGCCGAAGGGCCCGGTGTTGTCACCGCAGCCCAAATTGGCGATGTGGCAGATGTCACCATCCTGAATCCAGAGCATGAAATTTGCACACTGGATGATGGCGCACGTATCCATATGGAACTGACCGTTAATATGGGCAAGGGCTATGTCCCGGCAGAGCGTAACCGCCCCGCCGATGCCCCCATTGGTCTGATCCCGATCGATAGTGTCTACACACCCATCCAGCGTGTATCATACAAGGTTGAAAAGACCCGCTCAGGTCAGAACCTTGATTATGATAAATTGGTCATGCATGTCGAAACTGACGGTGGTCTGAGCCCGGATGATGCGGTTGCCTATGCAGCACGTATTCTGCAGGATCAGTTGCAGCTGTTCGTCAACTTTGAAGAGCCGCAACAGGTTCAAGAAGAAGTCGAAACACCTGAGCTGCAGTTCAACCCCGCCCTTCTTAAGAAGGTTGACGAGTTGGAACTGTCTGTCCGTTCAGCAAATTGCCTGAAAAACGACAACATCGTTTACATCGGTGATCTGATCCAGAAGACCGAAGGCGAGATGCTGCGCACACCGAACTTTGGCCGCAAGTCCTTGAACGAGATTAAGGAAGTGCTGTCACAGATGGGTCTGCACCTCGGTATGGAAGTGCCGGATTGGCCGCCGGACAATATTGAAGAGCTGGCCAAAAAGCACGAAGACGCCATTTAACGAATTTGCGGGCTTGCATTTGATTGCTGGCCCGCAGTGAACCGCGTCGCACCCGTAAATAGGGGCGGCGTCATTGGAAACCGGCGAAAGATCGGGGATAACCCCGGCCCGGCATAAGGAGAAAGACTATGAGACATAGAAAAGCGCATCGCCGCCTTAATCGCACAAGCAGCCACCGTAAGGCCATGTTGGCCAATATGGCTGTGTCCCTGATCACGCATGAGCAGATCAAGACAACATTGCCCAAGGCAAAAGAGTTGAAGCCCTATATGGACAAGCTCATCACCCTTGGTAAGCGTGGCGACCTGCATGCCCGCCGTCAGGCATTGGGCAAATTGCCTGATCAGGCTGCTGTGCAGAAACTGTTCGACACATTGGCCGAACGTTACACAGAACGCCCCGGTGGTTACACCCGCGTTCTGAAGGCCGGTTACCGTTATGGCGATTCTGCACCCATGGCTGTGATTGAGCTTGTTGACCGTGACGTCGATGCCAAGGGTGCAGCTGATCGCGCCCGTGAAGAGGCAGACTTGGACGAAGCAGTCGAAGCATAAGTCTTCTAAAAAATTACGGCTGACGCCCTGTCCTTCTTGATTGAGGGGCAGGGCGTTACCTTTTGGGGCTGTGTGACCGTGGGGTCTTGTGCGGGTGTCGTGAAATTGCCAAATTTGGGGCGCAGATGATTGCGGTGCCCATCTATATTGAACGATCCTATCTACTAGGCCGCACCAATCTGAACAGTGTATAGTGTGATTATGAAACAGCTACGATCCGTCATCATTTCCGCCCTTGTGGCATCGTCTGCCTTGTTAATTGCCGGTCCGGGTACTGCCCAGCAGGCAAGCAATGACCTGGTGCCAGAAAGTCAGGCGGAAATCACACTTAGCTTCGCGCCGATAGTACGGCAGGTGGCACCGTCCGTCGTCAATATCTATACCAAGAAAGTGGTGCGTACGCAGCAGCGCCGCTCCCCCCTGTTTGATGACCCGTTTTTTCGACGTTTTTTCGGCCAGCGCCCGAATGGCAGCAATGGCCAATCGGTGCCGCAGGAACGGGTGCAAAGCTCGCTTGGGTCCGGTGTGGTGGTCGGCGCAGACGGTGTGATCATCACGAACAATCATGTGATCAAGGGCGCGGACGAGGTGATCGTGGCCTTGTCTGATCGGCGCGAGTTTGAGGCTGAAATCGTGCTGGCCGATGAACGGACGGACCTTGCCGTGCTGCGCATCGATACCGCGGGGGAGACACTGCCCGCCATTCAATTCGGTGACCCTGATGCAATTGATGTCGGTGATTTGGTCGTGGCAATCGGCAACCCCTTTGGTGTTGGACAAACCGTAACAAGCGGGATTGTATCAGCCTTGGCCCGGACCCAGGTTGGTGTTGCTGACTATCAATTTTTTATCCAGACAGATGCGGCTATCAACCCCGGCAATTCAGGTGGTGCCCTTGTGAATGTGAGGGGTGAGTTGATCGGCGTGAATACGGCAATCTATTCCCGGTCCGGTGGGTCGGTCGGCATCGGCTTTGCCATTCCGTCCACGATGGTGCGGTCTGTTGTTGCCGCTGCATTGGGTGATGGCATGTTAAAGCGGCCCTGGCTTGGTGCAAATGGGCAGCCTGTAACCAGCGAAATTGCGACCGGCCTTGGGCTCGACCGTCCCGGCGGTGTGTTGTTGAATGAACTTTACCCCGATGGGCCTGCTGATCAGGCTGGCCTGCGCGTCGGTGATGTGGTTTTGACCGTTGATGGTCAGGATGTGTTTGATATGCAGGCGATTAAGTTCCGCCTTGCCGCGTCTGAAAAATCCAAACCTATCAACATTGCCTATTGGCGAGACGGGGCAACAAAATCAACCCGGCTACAACGGGCAACGCCGCCCGAAACCCCGGCGCGGGATGAACGTCAGTTGGTGGGGGACCATCCGTTGACCAATGTCACGATAGCAAATCTGTCACCGGCCTTTGCTGAAGAGTTGGGGCGTGATCCGCTTGAAAGCGGTGTGGTCGTGGTGCGCCTGTCCCGTGGCTCCTACGCAGCGCGGCGCGGCTTGCGCCCCGGTGACGTGCTTGCCAGCTTGAACGGCCAGTCGATCAAGACCAGTGTGGAACTTGAACAGAAGTTGGCAGCGCATCAGGGTGATTGGCATTTTGCCGTGTCGCGCGGTGACCGTATTCTGAATTTCAAGACGCGCGCAAAATAGATATGACATAGGGGATGGGGTGAGCGATCTTTTCGAAAATTCTGACATGGGTGCGGATGCCCCCCGTCCACTGGCTGATCGCCTGCGCCCTGCTGCGTTGAACGATGTCGTCGGGCAGGACCATTTGCTGGGGGCTGATGGCCCCTTGGCACGTATGGTTGCGGCAGGCCGGTTGGCATCATTGATCCTGTGGGGCCCGCCCGGTACGGGCAAGACAACGATTGCGCATTTGTTGGCCCATCATGCGGATTTGGAATTTCGCAAAATCTCAGCCATTTTTTCCGGCGTTGCAGACCTGCGTAAGGTGTTTGAACAGGCCAAGGCTGATCGCACACATGGACGCGGCACGTTATTGTTTGTGGATGAAATTCATCGGTTCAACAAGGCACAGCTTGATAGCTTCCTATCCTATGTTGAGGACGGCACAATTGTGCTGGTGGGGGCGACGACGGAAAATCCCAGCTTTGAGTTAAACGCCGCACTGTTGTCTCGCTGTCAGGTTTTGACATTGAACCGCCTGTCTGATCAGGCAATGGATCAATTGTTGACGCGCGCCGAACATTTGATGGGCTTTAAGCTGCCGGTAACAAAAGACGGGCGGGCAACCCTGTGCGGGTTTGCCGATGGGGATGGCCGCTTTTTGCTGAATTTGGCAGAGGAGCTGTTTGCCCTGCCGCCTGATACGCCGCTTGATGGCAAGCAGGTGGCCGCGCGCGTGCAAAAACGTGCGCCGGTCTACGACAAGGGCGCGGATGGTCATTTCAATCTCGTTTCCGCCTTGCACAAGGCTGTGCGGGGGTCAGACCCTGATGGTGCCCTATATTGGTTCCAACGGATGATCACGGCGGGCGAAGATCCGTTATACATTGCCCGCCGCCTGATCCGCATGGCATCAGAAGATATCGGTCTTGCTGATCCACAGGCATTGCCGCAAACCATTGCGGCCCGTCAGGCATTTGAGGTGCTGGGAAGCCCGGAAGGTGAACTGGCATTGGGTCAGGCGGTGCTATATCTGGCAACGGCGCCCAAATCAAACGCGGCCTATATGGCATTTAAAGGGGCAGGGGCTGCGGCGAAGCAGACAGGTTCCCTTATGCCCCCGAAACATGCGATGAATGCACCGACAAAACTGATGAAGTCGCAAGGCTATGCTGACGGCTACCGCTATGATCATGATGCGCCGCATGGTTTTTCAGGGCAAAGCTATTTTCCCCCTGAAATGACGCGTGCCCGTTATTACGATCCCGTCAATCGCGGGTTCGAAAAGGAACTGGCCAAGCGCATCGCCTTTTGGGATGAACGGCGCGAAGCCGACGATAATGAAGGAAACGGTCATGATTAAGCTGATGATGCTTGTCGGCCTTGGTGGCGGGTTGGGCGCGATGTTGCGCTTTGCCACTGTCAATCAGGCTGCCCGTTTGCTTGGGGCTGGGTTTCCTTTTGGGACGATGGCGGTGAATGTCGTCGGGTCACTGTTGATCGGGCTGCTCGCAGGCTTGATCCTGCACCGGCTCCCGTCAGAGGCAATGTCGGTTGATCAATGGCGCGCTTTGCTGGTTACGGGTTTTTTGGGCGGCTTCACGACATTCTCGGCCTTTTCGCTTGATGCGTTATCATTGTGGGAACGGCGTGAGGTGATGGCCGCTGCAAGTTATATTGGCGGGTCGGTTATTTTATCAATTCTGGCAGTGGTCATTGGACTGGCACTGGCACGTGGTATGGGTGGTCCTGGATTATGAGCGGCGTACAAACCATAGAAGTGTCGGCAAAGGATGCTGACCAGCGGTTGGACCGATGGTTCAAGGATGCCTATCCGGGCCTGTCATTCGGACGGTTGTCAAAATTGCTGCGCACCGGGCAGGTCCGCC
>SPJK01051920.1_pt1 | contig 18531 bp, 14 predicted proteins | sample 3741771 | NCBI WGS metagenome assembly SPJK01 (sample SAMN10925997, study PRJNA522277) | cold seep metagenome | isolation source: Elba SIP-enriched marine methane seep metagenome, extraction at timepoint T2 | place: Italy: coast of Elba, Mediterranean Sea
ACTGTCCGATCTGTCAGGATTGTGATGCGGATTGTAATTGCTTTAATAAAGATGGCGATCCCCGATTAGCTTCACTAGAAGTAGCGGGTGATTGCAAAAAACCTGAATGTAATAATGGCGCTGCGAACCAAGTTGCGGATGATTCCGATGTTGCTGAAGATGTAGAAGGAGATTGTAAAAAACCGGTCTGTAATGGTGGAAACGCTACTGAAGAAAATGATGATAATGACAAGCCTGAGGACGACTGTAAGTTTTGTAAAAATGGTTCAGTTGTCGATGTTACTTCGGCGAGTGACCCTGGTGGGGTCAATAGTTTAACGTTTCCAAACCCATACCCTTCTGCGGGTACACCTTCTGGATGGGGTGTTACGCCTCTTTATTTTCCTGATTTCGATTACGATGCATACTGTGCTGGTACAGTTTGGAAGTTGAGGATTATTAAGGCCGATAACAAAATAGAGCAATCAACCAGATTATTACCTGGTGTTACTGAGGTAACGAATGCATTAATTAATGGTACAAATGATTGTGCGGTATTGACAACAATGGCGACAAGCTTAGATAGCGTAGCTAGACAAGGAGCGGATAGTGGTTATTTTATCGAGGATGCCGTTTTAGCGCATGAAAATGTTCATGCAGATAATTATATTGCAGATATAGCTACGAGTTTTACTACATTTAAAACATCGGTTGAGGGGTTGTCTATTCCATTAGAAGGCGCGGAAAGTAAAGGTGAGGCTGAAACAGCAATTCGTGCCTTAGTTGGTTTTACAAACGCTGATGCAACATTTACTACAGAATGGGATGATACAACTGATGATGAGGTTAACCATGTTGGAATTCAACAGTATATAGACGCTGAATTAGCCGTGGTTAATCCATTTATTACATTAATAAATCAAAGAAAAACGACATTAAATTGCCCACCATAGGGATATTATGAATGAAAAACATTTTTTGAGAGTTATTCTTATCGCCTTTTCAGCTTTATTAGTTAGCAACGTGTCTGCAGATATAAATGAAAGAAAACATGTGTATTCTGAAGTTTATAATAAAGATGGGTTGATGGTTGATGTATACCTTAATGAAGGAAATACCGATAAAAATACTAAGCCTCGGTTTTTTGTTAAGCTAAGCAATGTAGGAATAGATGAAAAAAAGAAGAGTTCTGTTTTCAGTTTGAAAATTTCTGACAATGATTTTTCTAACCTTTCTGTTTATATCTACGGGAATAAAGGAGAAAAATTTACTAATAGACCTTTAGTGAAGCGAAAAGATAATCTTGAGATGCTGATCTTTAAAGAAATTAAAGTATTAGAAGGGCAAGGGGTTACTTTCGAGCTACCTTTGGACTCAAAAAGTTTTCAAGCTTTAGAAGCAAATGCAGTGTATCGGGTTTACATTAGATTTAGAAAGTTTGTAAATATAAAATTTGATCCTGAAGTTGAACAGTGGAAAGCTTTGAATATTCCAAATATTATGTTTGAAACAGAATTAATCGATGAATAATGATGCTTGATTTTGAGCGGGACGGGGTATTTACCCCGTTCCAAATGTTTCAAGTTTATGGTTGAGTCGTGTTTTCCCGACAACAATGAAAAGGGTGAATTCTTCAGCGTGAAACCTTGATAAGGATAAACCATGAAATTTTTAGATGTTAAGACTGATTACGCATTTAAAAAAGTGTTCGGGAGTGAGCAAAGTCATGACATTCTGATCAGTTTTTTAAATGCAATGATTCTTTTTCATGATGATTTAAAAATAAAAAGTCTGGAAATCGTTGATCCCTATAATATTCCCATGATTAAGGGAATGATGGATAGCTTTGTGGATGTAAAGGCGCGTTTGGAAGATGATAGCTTGGTGATTATCGAAATGCAGGTGTTGAATCATCAAGGATTTGAAAAGCGGGTGCTTTATAATGCGGCAAAAAACTATTCGGTGCAATTAAACCAAAGCGATGATTACCATTTGCTAAACCCGGTTATTGCATTAAATATTGTTGATTTCAGGATGTTTGAAGACAACGAAAAGGTCATTAGCAATTTCAAGCTGATTGAAAAAGAGGAATTTATTCACTACAGCGATGATATTGAGCTGATTTTTATTGAGTTACCAAAGTTTAATAAGACAGCTGAACAGTTGAAAAATTTACAGGATAAATGGATTTATTTTATACAAAACGCAGGAAATTTAAAGGCGATACCGGAAAATATAGAGGCGGAAATATCGGAGGCTTTGGAAATTGCGAATGAAGCCAACTTTACGCCGGAGGAGTTGGAATTACAGCGTAAAAGGAAGGAGTTTATCTATATTCAAAAATCTTCGGTTGAGCTTGCTAAAGAACAAGGCCATAAGCAGGGTATGGAGAAAGGGCTGGAACAAGGATTGGAGCAGGGTTTAGAGCAAGGACTGGAGCAAGGATTGAGTCAAGGATTAGAAAAAGGCGTTAAGATGGGAGAAGAGAAAACGTTAAGAGACATTGCGCTGAATGCTCATCATGCTGGATTATCTGTTCAGGCAATTAGTGAGATTACCGGATTGAAACATTCGGAAATTCAATCAATTCTTGAAATGCAATGAAATGGCAAGATGTGTTGGCGGATCAAACATTACAAAATCTGCCTTATAAAGTAGAGCTTAATCAATACGGGAAAATTGAGATGTCTCCGGCCTCATTCGTTCATAGTTTGTTGCAGGGTGAAATCGCTAAACGGTTAGGCGTTTTGCCGAAAGGCCGGGTTTTTACTGAGCTTGCGATACAAACACGTTTAGGGGTGAGGGTGCCTGATGTCGCTTGGGGGGCTGAAGATTATGTGCATGGCCATATCAAAGAGTTGTTTGCTTCAAGTGCTCCGGAAATTTGCGTAGAAGTGATTTCTCCCTCAAATAGTCAGACAGAGCTATTGGAGAAAATTCAACTGTTTTTAGATGCAGGCGCAAAAGAGATTTGGGTGGTGGGCGAAGATGGTGCAGTTGTTTACTATAATGAAACGGGAGAAATCAGCTCTTCAGCCTTTGATGTGGATATGAACCGGTTAATTTAAGGAATAGAGTTTGATAATTTTATTTAAAAAAGCAATCTTCATTTTTGTATATATGTATACCTGTACAATACAGGCAGCGGAAACATGGGAAATTGAGGAGATTTTTACCCAAATCGCTGAATTGAGAAGAGATAATCAAGCGTTAAGAAAAGAGTTATCGGCTTTAAAGCAAGAGTTTTTTAATTTAAAACAAACTCAATCTTCCGATATTCAGTCAAAAATTGATCTTAAAGAGGTTTTTGACACTGTTTCCACTATTGGAAATGAAGATGCACAGCTTGTTATGATGGAGTTTACGGATTTTCAATGTCCTTATTGCAAAAAATTTGAAATGAAAACCTTTGCAAAACTCAGAGAAAACTTTATTGACACAGGGAAAGTGCAATATGTTGTAAAAGATTTTCCACTGGGTTTTCATGGATTGGCGACTTCGGCGGCCATAGCGGCGAATTGCGCTGGTGAGCAAGAGAATTATTGGGGAATGAGGCATTTGATTTTCGAAAATCAGCGTAAGTTGAATAAAGAACAATATTTGCAGTATGCTGATAAATTGAACTTAGAGCAAAAAGAATTTAAATATTGTTTAGAAAGCAGATGGCAGCATAAAAAAATTACCCAAGATGTTGAGTTGGCGGATAGATTGGGTATTAAATCCACACCATCCTTTTTAATTGGGCGTAAAGTCGGAAATAAGCTGAAAGATATAAAAGTGATCGCCGGGGCGCACAGTTATCAAAATTTTGCTAGATTATTAAACAAATTTTTATAAGTAAAATATATTCCATTTGAGACAGTGGTATTAAGCATAGATAAGGTATATGAGGTTAAGATAATGAGATTTTTAACGAAAACAGTTTTAGGATTGCTTTTTACCTTGCTGTCTGCATCTGTATCATGGGCTGATACGGTAACGTTAGATGAAAATTGTACGGTGAGTATTTTGAATCGTACAGTTCAAGTGGCGCCGGATGGCAGTTGGTCCATGCCGAATGTACCCGCTAATCTGGGTCAAATTCGAGCAAGAGTCACCTGTATACAAGACGGGCAAACGGTATCCGGGCAAACGGAATACTTTAATGTTGTTAATAATGGCATCACTAACACAGGCCCTTTCTTTTTTGAGCAATTAGACCCTATCCCCAGTTCATTGACAGTTGTTCCCGGAGGGGCATCCATTTTGAATGGTTTAGGCTCAACCTTACAATTAGCGGTGACTGCAAATTATCTTGATGGTAGCAATCAAGATGTGACGGCAGCGACTTCAGGCATTAATTATTCAAGTACAAATCCGGCTATAGCAAGTGTTTCTGCTGACGGTTTGATAACGGCTGTCGCTAGTGGTAATTCCTTGATTAGCGCAGGTAAAGACGGAGCGGTTATTGTAAAACAAATTACCGTTGTCACAACGGGCGATAGCGATTTAGACGGATTGCCTGATGATTATGAAATAGATAATGGCTTAAATCCGAATGATCCTGTAGATGCCGCTGAAGATCAAGATAAAGATGGTTTGAGTGCGCTTGAAGAATTCAATTTAGGCACTGATCCTCAGCAAAAAGATAGTGATGGCGATGGTGTTCCTGATGGTGAAGAAATCATCGCTGGGGAGGATGGTTTTATTACTGATCCATTAAATCCGGATACGGATAATGATGGTTTGAGTGATGGCTTGGAAGCGCAAATAGGTACTGACCCTACAGATGCTTCCGATAAAAATATTGGCGCAGCCTTGTCGTCAATTGAAGTGACGCCAGTAAATCCTTCGTTGGTGTTTAATACGATAGATACCGAAGCTAGCCTTCAGTTAATCGTAACCGGGAATTTGATCGATGGCGGAACAATAGATTTAACCTCAACTATTTTAGGTACAAACTATTCGACTTCCGATATTAATATCATTAGTTTTGGCGCAACGAGTGGAGAGGTTTTTGCCGGTCAGAGCGGCGTAGCGACTGTTACGGTAGAAAACAGCGGGCATCAAGATTCTACCCGAATTACAGTCACTTCATTTACCCCTGTGGCGCAGTCATCAGTTAGCATACCTGGATACGCTAATAATGTTGATGTGGCGGGCGACTATGCTTTTGTTGCGGCGGGAATTGAAGGACTTCAAGTCGTTGATATATCCGATACGTTAAATCCGCAAGTGGTCGCCGAGCAAGACACCAGTGGGATAGCGATTGATATCAAAATAAAGGGTAATTTGGCCTATATTGCCGATGGACCCAGTGGCCTGAATATAATGGAAGTTTCAGATCCTAGGTTTCCTACAAATGTTTCTTCTGTAGATACTCCGGATATAGCTCAAGACTTAGTGGTTAATGGAAATTATGCCTATATTGCTGATGGCGATAGCGGCTTACAGATTGTTGATGTTTCTAATCCGTTTAATCCTCAATTAATGAGTAGTTTAGGAGGGCTAGGTACAGCTAAAGGGCTTGATCTATCGGGTAATTTAATCATTATTGTTGCTGGATCTTCATTACATGTTATTGATGTTCAGAATAAAGCGCTTCCATTGTTGTTAGGTAGCGTGAATGTTGGGGATGTTAAAGATGTGGTGGTAGAGGGCAATTTTGCTTATGTTGCAGCCTACAATACCGGATACAGAGTTGTTGATTTCAATAATAGAGGAAATCCAATTGTTGTTAGCGGTACAGGACAATTTGTACCTCGTGATGTAGCTTTAGCAGATGATAAGGCATTTTTTGCAGAACAATTATTTCCCAATGTCATTGCCTATGTAAATATTGCCGATCCGGCGAATTCTGTTTTTCAGGGTACCATAGACCTGTCTTCATTAGGAGATTATGCGGGTACAGGCATAGCATTGAATGAAACGCATGCATTTGTTACAGAAGAGAATTTTGTAGTCACGAATGATTATGGATCAAGTGGAAACACTCGATTGTTTATCGCTCAATATCGTTTTATCACTGATAATGGAACAACGCCTCCGACAGTAGATATTACTCAACCGGTTAATGGGGGGGTCTTGATTGAGGGCGAAACGATTAATGTTGAGGTCAATGCGATTGATGATGTTCATGTAGCATCTGTGACGCTTTTAGTTGATGGCGACCCGTTTGGCAGTGATGTCAATGAGCCTTTTGATTTCAATTTCACGGTTCCTGATGGTGTAAATGGATTAACATTTGATGCCGAAGCGAGCGATTTAGCGAGTAATATTGGATTTTCAGACCCTGTTGTGGTGAGTGTCATTCCTGATCCGTTAACTACAGTTATTGGGCAAGTAATTGATGAGAACGGAAATCCGGTGGCGAATGCTGATGTTGTTACACTGAATGATTTGTCAGCGATTACTTCAGGAGCTGGAGAATTTACGATACCGAGTGTGCCCACAATACTTGGAGATATATTTGTAAGCGCAGAGGCAGATATTAATGGTGAAATTGCAACAGGTCAGTCAGATGCTACTCCATTTGTAAGAGGTGGCGTAACGGATGTTGGTCAAATTGAAGTTAAAACAGGTGCAATAGTTGGTTATTATGATTTAAGTAGGAATACCGGTAATGCTAATCAAGTAGAATCTATTGCAATCACTGGTTTTGATGCGGTTGATGTAGGTGATTTAAATAATGCCGACTTAGAACAGTTTAATATTTTATTTGTACAAAACCCAAGTAATGGTGGATTTTCTAGTACATATCAAAATAATCTACAAAAGATATTCGATTTTGTAGAGAATGGCGGGGTGTTGATTTTTCATGATCGTGCTGTTTCAAATGCTCAATCTGTACTTCCAGGCCAGCCAGGTCAGTTCTTTAGAGATTTTGCGGATAGTCGGAATATTGAAATCGTTGATAATAGTACAGAAGTGACTGATGGGCCGGGAGGAATTATTACTAATGCATCATTGGACAATGGAAACCATTCCACACATGGTTATATACCTGCAGACTCAGTACCTCTAGGTGCTACCGGTATTTTAAGCCGAGGAAATGCAAACGAATTAATTACATACTCATATCCTCATGGAGCTGGTGCGGTAATTTATTCAACAATACCGCTAGACTTTTATCTTAGCAGTGGCGGTGCACTAGGCATTAACATGAAAAATTATGCCGCTAATGTTATTAAATACGCCAATACAATACGATAAGTGTTCCTTGGTGAAATTTGTCATAGTTTCTCTTACATACCCTTATAAGATATACCTGAAATTTGAAATTGGAAAGACAAAATGAAAATAGTTAACTTAATTTTTTGTATTTTGCTTAGTTTGTTTATTAAAAGTGTAGGAGCAGAAGAAAAAAGTATTTCTGGTTATGTTACTCAGGAAGGAAACAGAATTTATGATGCGAAAATTATTGTGAATAGTAGTTCTTCTTCAAGTTTTGAAGCCATTACATATAGCGATTCAAATGGCCATTTTTCTTTGTATGATGTGCCTGCCGGGCAAGTAAGCTTGCTTGTGTTTAATCAAGCGGAACAGTTTGTCGGTGAGAAAAAAATAGAATTGTTGGAAAATCAAATAATTAATAACCTACGCCTCCAATTTTAATGGTTTGATCTACTTTGTGAGTACAAAAGTTAATTTATTATTTTATGTTTTTTAGTATGTAAGAATGCCGAAAAAAATAAGGGAATGAAAGGGGGGAGGTATTTCATTGGCTTTATGCTTTATTTGGCGCTTTATGGTATCAGTTACAGCGTGTTAGCTGAAAGCGAAGAGTCGAATGGGTTGATGCGGAACCCTTCAACGTTGATTTTGGTTCCAAATACGCTTCAATCTGGATTGACTTTTGTTCACCAACAAGGCACAAACCAATTAAAAGGACTCAATGAAACCTTAGGTTCAGGCGCCTGCGCTTTTGATTATGATAATGATGGTTGGGTCGATTTATATGTCGTCAATGGTTCAGGGCAGACCCGTTTTTATGGGCAACACCATTGGTGGCAACAACCTAAAAGCAGTACCTTATATCGAAATTTAGGCCAGGGAAAATTCGTCGATGTGACTAAACAGCTGGGTGTGGAACAGCGCGTATGGGGAATGGGTTGTGCTGCGGCGGATTTTGATAATGACGGAGATCAAGATCTGTTAACTCTGAATATCGGTAAGAATGAGTTATTTAGGAATGACGGTGAAAAAGGATACAGCAATATTACTTTAGACTCCGCCATTCAAGGCGAGGCGTGGTCGACTTCAGCTAGCATAGCGGATTATGACGGCGATGGTTTGTTGGACATCTATATTGTTAATTATATCGATTACAACAGACAAGCGAATATTTTCGAACAAGCCAAAGGTTTTAAAGAAGACCTCTCACCCTTTTTTAATTCCAGTTTATACGACAGCGTAGCGAATAAACTGTATAAGAACTTAGGCAACATGCAGTTTCAGGAAGTTGCTGAACAGGCCGGGGTACAAAATATCAGCGGCAGGAGTCTGTCTTCTTTATGGATGGATATCAATAATGATCAGTTACCGGATTTATATGTCGCTAATGATCACGGCTTGCCGGATATTATTTATATAAATATCGGCAATGGCAAGTTTCATCAATCCGAAAATCAATATCAACAAAATTCAAATAAAAGCTCCAGAAATATCAATGCGGGAGATATTGATAATGATGGCGACTTGGACTTATTCGTGAGTACGCGTCTAGGCGAAGCTCCTTTTTTGTTAGTGAACGGCGATACGCCGATTAACAAGGTTTCTACATTTCGTTTACAAGAAAATAAACTGACCGATTTATCGCGAGAAATGAAGGTAGGCATAGAGGCAACGAGGCGTTATTCAGGTTGGGGCAGCGGTTTTGCCGATTTTAATAATGATGGCTGGCTGGATCTGTTTCAAACAAATGGCTTGATAACACCTCATGCCGACGCTAACGGCATTACTACAGGACAAAGTAAATTGCTTTGGCTTAATAAGGCGGGCCAATCATTTCATCAAGTTCAAGACTCTCCTCAACTCAAAACTGAGCAATCGGGCAGGGGCGTTGTATTTGCTGATTTTGATAATGATGGAGATGTCGATATTTATGCGACGCATAATAACGATTTGGGTCAATTATTAGTCAATGAAAGCCGAAATAATCATCATTGGCTTGGTGTGAAATTAGCGGGGAAGTCAGGCAATAAAGATGCGATTGGCGCTAAGGTATGGCTGAAAAGTGAAAAACTCAATTTATTCACCGAAGTCGGCATCCAGCAGGGCTTTTTATCTCAAAGCGACCGCAGGCTACACTTTGGACTGGGCTTGGGTTATCCATCTGTGTCGCTAGAAGTTCTGTGGCCTGGTGGACTTTTCCAAACTTTTGATAATATTTCCGTAGATAAATATATTGAAATAAAAGAAGGGGTAGAAGGTTTTAAAGTCATAAAGTTTGATAAAGTTGGCATGAATCATGATCGCTTGCTTGTGCAATTAAGCCATGTTGAAAACTGGAAATATTTATTAAGTTGGCTGAATAAAACGTATCCGGATCAAACGACTTTGTATTTGAGGCATTTAATTCAGCATGAGGATGAGGAGTTCAGGCGGATTGCCATAGATTTTATGCAATCCAATAAACAAGCAAAGCAACTGGAATTATTGCTGGGCGCAGTTCTCGAAGAGGACAATATTGACAATTTGCTATTAATGATAAAAGCAATCCGGCAATATGAGGATGAACATTCGGTAAAATGGCTATTGAATTTATTGAACCATTCATCGCCTGAAGTAAGATGCGCGACTGCGGAAACCTTCGGCTTTTTTTTTCGAGAAGAAGAGGCGGTGATTATTCGAAAATATTTAGCTTTATCGCCGTTAATTGCGCTTTTGGATGATCGGGATGCAACGGTGCGGGTATGTGCGGCAAATGCTTTGGGAGATGCCGAAAAGTATCGGGGCGTAATGCCGCTCACCGGACTTTTGAATGATCCAGATGAACTTGTTCGATTAGCGGCAGTGCGTTCATTAGGTTTGATTCGTGAGAAACAAGCGGAATCTTATCTGCTCTCTAAATTAAAAGACCCGTCAACAAGTGCAGTAGTATCTGCGCAAATTATTATTGCTTTAAAACGTTTAAAATATGACGGTTTAAATAAGGAATTAAGCGGTGTTTTGAAAGAAACGGACAATAATGATTTGCGTGGACAAATTAAACAATTGTTGATATTAAGAGAGCTTATTGATAATTCAAGCGATGGCGTTGTTATCAGTCAAACAGACATCTATAGCATCGTTTTAAATTGGTTGAATATAGCTTTATTGCGAAATGACGATTCGTTAGGCTCAAAAAAGGCGATAAGCATTGCTTTGGATGTCCTTGAAAAGGATCATTCGCAAGAAACGAAACAACTATTGTATTCATTAAGGAACGACTCAGATGAATTTATTAGAGAGAAAGCATACCGGTATTTATTGAAATACCAGCGCAGTCAGTTTTTTCAAAAAATGGCTCAAAAGGGGCTGTTGGATAACTCAATTAGGGTTCGAAAAACGGTTATAGAGGTGTTGTCTGATGAATCTATCTTGTTACCGAAAGTCAATTGGTCTTTTAAATTACAATCAAATATTGATAAACATATCGTAATTCCGCTATTAGTCAAAATTAAAAATAAAAATACGATTAAGATGTTGCGGAATTGGCTGGAAAAAAAAGACAGCGATTTGCAAACGGAGGTATTAACAGCTTTGCTTAAACAGCCATACCATAAAGCGTTGCCTGAGATTGATGTTGAGCAATTTGTTGATCAGCCGCGATTATTGGCTTTGGCAATTCGTTATCATTTTAATCAATTAGCGAAATTTCCTTTATTAGCGAATGCGCCGGATTTTGTCGAGAAGTCGCTTTCAATGAATCATGATGAAGTCACTGAAGCAGTGGTAAACAGTTTAATTTCAAGAAATGAAGCCTGGGCCAAGCAATTGGTGAAACAATTATTATTTGATGGCAAACAGTCAGAAGTAATTGTAAAAACAATGCTTGAAGGTTTAAATGAGCTGAAACAACCGCATGCGGATGATTTGATTTTTGCATTTTCTAAACGGTTGCATCACCCGTTAAATATACATGCGCTTAGTCGATTAAGGCCGAAAACCGATAAAGCGGAAAAATATTTATGGCGTTTGTTGCAAAGCAAAAACATCAATGAGCGCGTCAGATTTGCCGCTGCGCGACAATTATTTCCTGAAAACAAAGTAAAAATCGTTGATTTTCTATTGAAAACAAAGTTTACGGATAAATTGAATGCACAGTGAGCACTAATTTAAAAAAAACACGATCGCTTTCAACGCTGCAGTTGGAACAACATAAATTTAAGTATTTATTGCCGGCGTTGTTGGTCAGCTCTATCAGCGGTTTTAGCACATATTTTGTTGCGGGGCATAGCGTGTGGCAGCAATGGGCTGTTTTATCCCATGTAGTGAGCGGCGCTGTGTTAGCGTTGTTTCTAATTCCTTATATAGCCTTGCATGTAAAGCGCATATTGGGAAACCGAAAATTGTGGGTTTTAATTAGCGGTGTTTTAAGCGCGGCAATGTTGGCCGCAATGGCTTTATCCGGTGCTTATATTGCAATTTGGGGGCAAAGTGAAAAGTTAAGATGGTTGTTTGAATGGCATGTCCGTCTTGCCTTTGTTTTTATGGCTGTTTTATTTTTTCATTTGTTTTTTTACGGCTTAGATACCGTTGTTAATAAGCGCCATAAAAAAATTTTTCTTGAGAATATCGATGTAGAAGCCAAGCGTTTAAGCGTTTACGCCTTGTTGTTTGGTTTTTGTTTTATATTGTTCGCATCTATTTTATATAGTCAATTTTATACGGGTTATAAAGATCAAGCGATAGTCAACAATTATCAATATTCATACGGCGATCACCCCTTTAGGCCGAGTGAAACTGAAACGGAATTGAATACATTTGTTGATGAAAAACGTATTGCCGGTTCCTTAAATTGCGCCGAGTGTCATCAACAAATTGTTGATCAATGGAGGGCCTCTATTCATAGTCAAGCAGCTTCTGATGTCGCTTATGTTAAGAATATAAATTTACTGGAAAAGACTAAAGGTATTGCGGCTACGCGGTATTGTGAAGGGTGTCATGCGCCGGTTGCTTTATTAACGGGACAGTTATCGCCAGGGGGGATGCATGGTGGAAATGAGGATAGCGTCGCCTTTCACGAAGGGGTTAGTTGTATGGCTTGTCATGGCGTTAGAGATGTCGTGCATTTAAAAGGTGTGGCAAGTTACCGTTTTGCGCAACCGGAGGATTATTTATTTGCCGCCAGTGATAATACAATTGCAACAAAACTGCATAATTATTTGATTAGCGTTAGGCCTGAACAACATCGAAGAGATATGGCCAGGGATGTATTGGCTTCGCCAAAACTATGCGCCAGCTGTCATGTGCAGTTTATGGATAAGAACTTGAATAATTGGGGGTGGTTGAAAATGCAAGATGAATATTCTGCATGGTTGGCCAGCGCTTTTTCAAATCAAACGGATCAATCGTTTGCTCATGAAGAAGCGCAACGTTGCCAAGATTGCCATTTTCCATTACTCAAGGGCGATGATCCGTCGGCAGATGAACAGGGGCAAATTGTGTCTCATTTAAGCATCGCTGCGAATACGGTGATACCCTGGCTAAAAGGCGATAATGATCATTTAGTGCGGACGCAAGAGTTTTTACGGTCAGGTAAAATTAAAGTGACCATTGATCCGCCTCGAAAAAAGCAAGCGACGCAAAGTAAGTTTTTTGTGGAGCAGGAAATTCGTCCCAGTCTTGAAACGCCTTCTTATTATTATTTAGGCGATAAAGCTAATTTGAACGTTGTAGTGAGTAATGATTTTGTTGGCCATAATTTCCCCGGCGGCACAACTGATATTAATGAGGTTTGGATTGACTTTAAAGTGACGGATGCGCAAGATAAATTGATTTATCGTAGTGGTGAGGTCAGTAAAGATGGTATTGTTGATAAGCAGGCGCATTTTTATCGATCAATTCCGATTGATCGTTATGGCAAGCATGTTTGGAAACATGATTTGTTTAACATGACCGGAAATATTTATAAAAACAGTATTCCTTCCGGAAAGTCGGATATTGTTGAGTATGCTTTTGACGTGCCTTATTGGGCGCAAAGCCCTATTGTTATTTCAGCGGTGGTGCGTTACCGGAAATTTAATCACCAATATGGACAGTGGGTATTGGGCGATAAAGCAAAGCTGGCGCCTATTACCGATATGGCCAGCGATGTGATTACCGTACCATTAAGACAAAAAGCGCCTTTAGCTAAGAATTTCTAAAGTTTTTATAGCCGTCTGTATTTTGGTTGACCCAGCGCTGTTTGTCATTGAGCAAGGTTTCTTTTTTCCAAAACGGAGCTTTGGATTTTAAGGCTTCCATAATATAGCGGCAGGCGTCGAAGGCGTCTCCACGGTGGGAGCTCCAAATGGCGACCAGCACGATAGGTTCATTAGGCGCTAGTTCGCCAACCCGATGAATAATGAGATATTCAAGGATTTCCCATTGTTTAGCGGCTTCATCAACAATTGCTTCGAGTTGTTTTTCAGTCATGCCGGGATAGTGCTCTAATGACATCGCTTTGACTTCAGTATTATCATTGAAGTCGCGCATAAAGCCGATAAAGCTATTGCAAGCGCCGAATTTTCCCTTGATTGAGTTCAAATTATTTTGAAATTTTTCAAGCGAGTTCCAGGGGTTGAATGGCGTTTCTGTGATCTTGATCATGATTATCCCCCTGTAACGGGTGGAAAGAATGCGACCACATCGCCATCCTTTACCGGTGCTTGTAATGAAACATATTCCATATTGATAGCTGCCAAGACATTGATCGGCAATGGGATTGATGGATTAGCTGTAGACCAGACTTGGCAAACTGTGTGAATGTCTTGAGTTTCGATTTCATCGCTTTCTTTACCTATGGATTCTCTTAAACTGGCAAAATAGCGGACTTTAATCGACATGAGTATGCTCTCAATAATAAAATGATCCATTATAATCAAAATTAATCGTATTTGAATATGACATCTTTAACGCATTTTAATCAATCCGGTGAAGCCCATATGGTTGACGTGGGCGATAAAGCAATAACGCAGCGGGTTGCCGTCACCGAAGGTTTTATTGAGATGAAGCCGGAAACCTTAGAGCTAATTAAGGCGGGAACGCATAAAAAAGGCGACGTTCTCGGCATTGCCCGGGTGGCGGGAATTATGGCGACTAAGCGAACCGCCGATTTGATACCTTTATGCCATCCCGTGCCGGTTACTCATGTGGAGATACAACTGAATTGCGATACGGCAATGAGTCGTGTTCACTGTGTTGCGAAGGTTAAGACGACCGCTCAAACCGGGGTTGAAATGGAGGCCTTAACTGCTACACAAGTTGCACTGCTAACGATTTACGATATGTGTAAAGCAGTTGATAGGGGGATGGTGATTAAGTCGGTGCAATTGCTGGAAAAGCAGGGCGGAAAATCAGGCGTGTGGCGTAGATAATTATGTGCTATTGCCTGGGTAAACTCCACCAAGTATCACCGGAGCTTCAGCGCCGGTGGCGAGCGGTAAATTACCCGGTTTCTGTTCAATGCTTTGTTTGGCCAGCCAGGCAAAAGCGGCTGCCTCAACGTAGTCCGGATCTATGCCGTACTCGGCAGTCGTTAAAACGGGGTGATTAAGTTGTTCGTGGAGTAGTCGGATCAATAGCGGATTATTTGCGCCGCCGCCACAAAGAACTGTTTTCCGTGTTAAAGGAGTATATTGTTTTATAGCATTAGCGATGCTGTTGACCGTTAATTGGATGAGCGTTCTTTGAATATCTTGAGCTTTTAAATGCTGAAACTTTTGTATGTGACTTTCCAGCCAGTTCGCTGAGAAATACTCTTTTCCGGTGCTTTTAGGCGGTTGTAATTGAAAGTAAGGGTCGGCGGAAAGTTGTGAAAGTAATGTTTGATCAACAGAACCTTCAAGCGCCCAATTTCCATTAAGATCATAGTTTTTATCGAGATTTTGTTTAATCCAATAATCAAGTAAGGTATTGCCGGGGCCGGTATCGAATCCCAAGATATTGTTTGGTGATAAAGAGCTGATATTAGCAATGCCGCCGATATTGACAATGCAAAGCTCTTCTGAGTAACGGCTAAATAAAAAGCGATGAAATGCTGGCACTAGCGGTGCGCCTTGGCCGTGGGCGGCAATATCGCGTCTTCGAAAATCAGCGACAGTGGCGATGCCGGTTTTTTGGGAGATAATATTAGGATCGCCGATTTGTAAGGAAAAAGGCTGATCGGCAGTAGGCGCATGATGAATGGTTAAGCCGTGACTACCTATGGCGCGGATATTTCTAGCTTCAACGCCGGATTTTTCGATTAGCTTTGTAGCGGCTTCGGCGAAAGCTTGACCTAAAATGCAATCAAGCTCGCCAAGGTCTTTTAATAGCACCGGTTTTTCCGGGTTGCTTAACTCAGATAGCCTTGTTTTAAACTGTGACTTAAATGTTTGATAATAGCTCTCTATAATTTGACAGCTATTATCCTCGAAGTTGATTAAAACAGCATCTATACCATCCAGGCTGGTGCCTGACATTAAACCGATATAGAGTTCAGCCATTATTCTTGGCTGTTTTGCGCTAACAGGTTTTCTGATTTGGCTTTGTTCAACAATTCCAGCCAAGGTTGAGTTTGGTTCTTAAATGCAGCCAGTGTAGTTTCGGGTATTGGCGTACTGTTTGGTAGTTTTACGGTGAGTGGGTTGCTGTGCACCCCGTTGACTCGGAACTCATAATGTAAATGCGGGCCGGTGGCTAAGCCGGATTTTCCTACATAACCAATTACATCGCCTTGTTGAACGTGTGAACCATTTTTCTGGTTGCTTTTAAATTTTGAAAGGTGGGCATATAGTGTTGTGTATTTCTGACCATGTTGGACGATAACAACTCGGCCATAGCCGCTTTTCCAGCCTCGAAATTTAATTTTGCCATCACCGGCGGATTTAATGGGGGTGCCGGTGCGAGCGGCGTAATCTACACCTTTATGCGCTCTTATCTTATTGAGTACCGGATGTCTGCGCTTTAAATTGAAATGTGAGCTGACTCTGGCGAAATCAATGGGCGTACGCAAAAAAGCTTTGCGCATGCTTTTGCCTTCAGGTGTGTAGTAGCTGCTTTCACCATTCTCATCTTCATAGCGAACGGTGGTGAAGGTTTTCCCCTGATTGACAAACTCGGCTGAAACAATGTTGCCGGTTCCAATCTCTTGGTCGTCGATAAAGAGTTTTTCATAAACGACAGTAAATTGGTCGCCATTGCGTAAGTTCAGCGCAAAGTCTACATCCCATGCGAAGATATTGGCTAATTCCATAATCACTTTGTCCGGTAAAGCTGCTTTTTTTCCGGCTAAAAAAAGTGATGAATCAATAGTCGCTTGAGTGCTTGCGATAACGCGAGAAATCGGCGTGCTGTAGTCTTTGATTTCAAAACTATCCTGAGTGCGTGTGGCGACTAGTGAATCTATAGAGTTTCTTTTATAAACCAGTTGTTTGAGATCCTTATTGTCATCGACATAAGCGATTAATTCAGCGCCGGATTTGATTGCTGCAAATCGTTTCCCTTTTTCAGGGGCATAAAGAATTTTGTTTAAATCGGATAGTTTTAAATCCAACCGGTGAAAAATAGAGGATAAGCTTTCGCCGGATTGAATGGTATGGTGTATTTCTTCAAAAACAGCTCTGTTTGCTTTATTGCTTAAAGGGGCGGCGTTGGCGCTTGCAGAAATTTTATTTGAGTCCAGAGTTGTACCGAGGACGGAGTCAGGTTGATAATCCTGCTTGGGAGAAATTAAGGCATAGCTGCCGCCAGCCGCTAAAACGGAGCTGGATGCAATTAATAAAGATTTGATGATACGATTTTTCACGACATTGAGTCTATAAATGGAATTCAGGGAAATTCTACAGAATTTTAATAAACATTTAAAATTATAGTATAAATTTTAATTCAATTCTCTAATTTAACGTGAATCACTTATAATAATCCGCTTTTATAAAGCAGTATCAGGAGAGGAAGGTGCAACAAGAAATGCTTGATCAAATTCGGCGCGGGGCGGATGAAATACTTGTAGAGTCAGAATTGATTAAAAAATTGGAAGAAAACAGACCGCTGAGAATTAAAGCCGGATTTGACCCTACTGCGCCTGATCTGCATCTAGGGCACACTGTTTTAATTAACAAATTAAAACAGTTTCAGGATCTTGGTCATGAAGTCTTGTTTTTGATTGGGGATTTTACCGCTATGATCGGCGACCCAACCGGAAAAAATGTGACGCGCAAGCCGTTGAGCAAAGACGATGTCATGCAAAATGCGCAAACTTATCAAGAGCAGGTGTTTAAGATTTTAGACCCGGAAAAAACGCAAGTCGTTTTTAATTCATCTTGGTTGGATCAAATGTCGCCGGCGGATATGATTCAACTGGCGGCGAAGCATACAGTCGCAAGAATGCTGGAAAGAGATGATTTCAATAAACGGTATAAAGGTGGTCAGCCCATTGCCATTCATGAGTTCTTATATCCCTTGATACAAGGTTACGATTCCGTTTGTTTGAAATCTGATGTTGAATTGGGCGGGACGGATCAGAAATTTAATTTATTGGTGGGGCGTCAATTACAAGAAATAGATGGGCAATCTCCGCAAACTATTCTCACTATGCCGATTCTGGAAGGTTTGGATGGCGTACAAAAAATGTCCAAATCACTAAACAACTATATAGGCATATCTGATAAACCGGATGAGATGTTTGGTAAAATGATGTCTATATCGGATGATTTAATGTGGCGATATTTTGAGTTGCTGAGTTTTAAGCCATTGGCTGAAATTGCTCAATGGAAGAAGCAGTGCGATGAAGGAGTCAATCCAAGAGACTTTAAGGTTGCGTTGGCGCAAGAGATTATCGCTCGATTTCATAGTTATGAAGCGGCCAAGCAGGCCCTGGAAAACTTTGAAGCAAGATTTAAGCGTGGCGCGATGCCGGATGAAATGGATGAGTTTGAATTTATTGCCGACAGCGGCGCTTATCCGATAGCGAACTTACTGAAGGATGCTGGATTGACGAAAAGCACATCCGATGCAATTCGAATGATTAAGCAAGGCGCGGTTAAGATTAACGGTGAAAAAATATCCGACCCAAAGCTGCAAGTTACCGAAAATACAGAGCAAGTCTATCAAGTGGGTAAAAGAAAGTTTGCTAAAGTGAAAATTAGTGCTTGACCCCTGAAAATAGCTCTGTATAATACGCCCTTCTTTCGGGGCAGCGGTGCTGGTTCGGAAGGGGTTAAGGTTGTTTTTTAATGAGAAGGACGGTTGTTTTTTGGATCGGTTTTCCGGGTTTTGGTTTTCCATCAAAACTTTTTATAAAATAATGTTGACAAAAAAAGAGGGTGGTTTATAATGGCCTGCTCTTTCGGACTGACTGGTTCGGTCCTGATCTTCGGATCAAGCTCTTTAACAAAGAAATCGAAATAA
>SPJK01013926.1_pt1 | contig 18523 bp, 14 predicted proteins | sample 3741771 | NCBI WGS metagenome assembly SPJK01 (sample SAMN10925997, study PRJNA522277) | cold seep metagenome | isolation source: Elba SIP-enriched marine methane seep metagenome, extraction at timepoint T2 | place: Italy: coast of Elba, Mediterranean Sea
GTAACTACTCAGCGTAATTTAAATAACAAAAATTATTTAATATCAGTCGCTTACGTAAGAAGTGTATGTGACAGGGATGTCAAATTCAAGCCTACATGGATGTATTTACGGCGTCTTCTGGAGTAAGTGACTGATATTAAATGTCAAAATACGCTGAGTAGTTACAATTTTGAAATGTCGTTCATGATTGCTATAACTTCTTTGCTGAAATATGGCAATCCCTAAAATTATCGTCAGTAAAACCAATAAAACCAGCTTCACCTTGGCGCCCGTCATCAAGGTCTCCAAACGTAAAAGGCTTTAACAGGGATTTCGCCGGTTAAGGTTTTTAGAAATGCAATAATAGCATCCCTATCTTGCTCATTAATTTCCCGACCTAATTGATGTCTGGCCATTAATTCAACCGCCTCTTCCAATGTCCGCGTATGCCCATCATGAAAATAAGGGGCGGTTAATTCGACATTGCGTAAGCCGGGAACTCGAAAAACAAATTTGTCTTCCTCCAACCCGCTTACATTAAAGCGTCCATAATCCGTAGGGTTGATTTCATCCCTATTTTTAAAATAGTTTCCGAAGATGCCTATTTTTTGGAACATATTGCCGCCTACATTTATTCCCTGGTGACAGGCGATACAGCCATACTTTTTGAATAGACGGTAGCCTCGTTTCGCCGTTTCTGAAATGGCCTGACTATCGCCTCTTAAATAGCGGTCAAACGACGCATTCGGCGTAGTCATTGATTTTTGATACTCTATCATCACTTCTTCCACCCAAAGGCGCTGAATTTTTTGCCGACCATAGATTTTTTGAAAGGCATCGGCATAATCCGCGCTGTCTTGTAATTTTGCCAATAGCGCTTCCCAATTGGAATTGCCATGACGGGAGTTATGCAAAGAAGAATTTAACTGTTCTGCCAATGTTTTGAATTGACCGGCCCAGCCAAAGCGAATATTAAAAGCAACATTGTATATCGTCGGCGTATTAATAATATCTAAATCACCTGAATTGGTAAGCGAGCGGAAACGATTATCAGCGCCGCCTTTCTCTAAATTATGACAATCCGAACAAGCTAATTTATTATCTTTGGAAAAAATAGGATCTTCAAACAGCTTTTTACCTAATGCGATTTTTTCCGCATCTACAGTTATGGTGAGAGGAATTGGCGAAATAGGCTCCGACATCATTCCATCGACGGCAAAAACCGCGCTAAGACCATAACAAGATAAAAGCAATGACAAACCTATCCTTAACATAAATTCACCAATCAACACCATCCGGTTTATCCAAAAGTCTCAAACCCCGCTTCTACAAAAAAATCGCCCTGCGGCATCTTAAAAGGCAATACAATAATTGGCGAATTAGTGACATGGGCAATCATATATTCATTGCCGACAATAATCGTGGGCAATGATAAATCAAACATCATTCCTTTCTCCTCCATGATGCCTTTAGTTCCGCCCAACACCATATTAGCCAATTCTCCAGCCAAATCGATCACCACCCCGTCAATCTGGCTCGCTTCGTTCGGTAGCATATTGTTGGCGATATAGAGTATGGCGTTTTCCGGAAAGGTCAAGGCCACAGAGGCTCTGGCTTGCGGACCGGTCATACTGATCAAACCGGTAATATGCTTGCCGTAAACCAAATCGGATTTGTTTTTTAGTTTCGGCTTTCCGGCAACCGGGTCTATATGGGCCATGGTGGATAAAACGCTTAATATTGAAGTAATCACCGGATTAATAATGCTAACATCCATCTGTAAATTCCCAATTTATACACTGTTCAAACAACAAACTATCAGGTAAATGCATTGAGCAACTCCATCTGTACCTGATATTCCTCCTCACCCTCCTGAGGCGTTAATTGTTGATATTTTCCATCATTCTGTAAAACCCAGGCTTGTGAATTATCTTTCAAACAAGCATTTAAATCATTCATAATGCGCTCATGAAGCTTCTTGCTTTCGATCGGAAAACAGGTTTCCACCCGTCTAAACATATTTCTATTCATTAAATCGGCGCTGGATGCATACACCTCCCAATCTCCGCCGTTGGAAAAGGCATAGACCCGAGTGTGTTCCAAAAAACGGCCGATAATTGAACGAATTTCAATATTTTCCGAAACGCCCGGAATACCTGGTCTTAAACAACAAATACCCCGCACAATCAAGCGAATTTTTACGCCGGCTTGTGAAGCGCGATATAAAGCTTTAATGGACTGTTCCTCAACCACAGCATTGACTTTAATAATAATTTCCGCCGGTTTGCCTTTTTTCTTATTATTGATTTCCCGTTCAATCATTTTCAACAAGCCGGTATGTAAGGTAAAAGGCGACTGCAACAATTTATGTAGTTTAGTCACTTTCCCCAGACTGGTTAATTGAGCGAAAATCCGTCTGACATCCTCGCCTAAAGCTTTATTGGCAGACAATAAACCGTAATCCGTGTAAAGCCGCGCAGTTTTAGGATGATAATTGCCGGTGCCTAAATGCACATAATGCTGTAGCCCTTTTTCTTCCTTACGCAAAACCATACACATTTTGGCATGCGTCTTATAGCCGACAACGCCATATACCACATGCACCGCAGCTTCCTGCAACTTCGCCGCCAACCCGATATTTTCTTTTTCATCAAAACGAGCGCGTAACTCGATCACAACAGTCACCTCCTTACCCGCTTGAGCTGCTTTAATCAAAGCGGCGACAATCGGCGAATCGACGCCGGTGCGATAAAGGGTTTGTTTAATGGCGATAACATACGGATCGACAGCAGCCTGGCGGATAAAATCAATCACCGGGATGAACGATTCATAAGGATGGTGTAATAAAAAATCCTGTTTTTTAATGGCATCGAAGATTTTTTGCTTGCGGCCTAATTGTTTAGGCGTATACGGTTTAAAAGGCGGAAATTTCAAATCCGCCCTTTCCACCATTCCGCTAATAGCCTGCATGCGGCTGAGATTAACCGGTCCGTTTACCCGAAAAATTTGATTATCCAATAGCTCGAAACGGCGGGCGAGAAAATGGATAGTTTCTTCCGGACAATTGGCGTCGATTTCCAACCTGACTTCATCGCCGTAATTTCGCATCGCCAACTCGCCTTCCACAGCATGCATTAAATCATCGATCGCATCATCATCCACAAATAGGTCGCTGTTGCGGGTGACCCTGAATTGATAACAGCCTTTAACCGTCATACCGTTGAACAATTGCTCAACGAAAGCATGGATGATCGACGATAAAAACACGAAATCATATGGCCCGCCGCCGGTTTCTTCCGTAGGCAACTGCACAATGCGCGGCAATGCCCGGGGCGCTTGAATAATCGCCCGTCCGCTGTTACGCCCGAATGCGTCCTTACCGGTCAGGGAAACAATAAAATTCAAACTTTTATTTAATATGCGAGGAAAGGGGTGTGCCGAATCCAAACCCACCGGCGTTAGAATCGGCAGCAGTTCTGTTTCAAAATAACCTTCCAACCAAGCTTTTTGTTCATCCGTCCATTCATCCCGGCGAATGAAACAAATTTGCTCCTTTTGCATTTCCGGAATCAAACTATCATTCAACACCGAGTATTGCTTCGCCACTAATCGATGGGCTTTCTGGGCAATCATATCCAATTGTTCCGCCGGCGTTAATCCATCCTGCTCCACCACGCCCGGCTCCATTTCGGCCATTTGGATCACGCTGGCGACGCGCACCTCATAGAATTCATCCAAATTAGAACATGAAATACACATATAATTAAGTCGTTCCAATAAGGGTAATTTAGGATTGGTCGCCTGCGCAAGCACCCGAAAATTAAACTCTAATAAACTGAATTCACGATTGATGTAAAAATCCGGGTTATCTAAATCTATTTCTGTGTCGTTCTCCATATTGACTACTTCGCCATTCGTCATTGAGTTTTTACCTTATTTTAAATTTGTCTGCGCAATCTGCGCTTGAACCATTGATATATAAAAAGTATATTGTATCCCCTCTTTATTACAAGTGATTAAAGAGATGAAAAGCCCCTATTCCCTTGTAAACCGCCGGTATGTAACAACATAATATTTTGCCCCGGTGGAAAATAACCCTTTTCAATCAGGTCAAAAACAGCGTAAAACATTTTACCGCTATAAACCGGCTCCAGCGAAATTTGATGAACTTGCTGAAAATCCCTTATAAATGTATGTAAAGCAGCGTTAGTTTTGGCAAATCCGCCGAAATGATAATCCAACATAATCTCCCAATGTCGATTTGAACTGGAAATTAAGTCTTCCACGTCTTTAAACAAAAAACCAGCGCCTTTCAAAGCGGCAAAACCTAAAACTTGCGTTTTTTCATCAACCCCATCAATCAACCCCGCCAGGGTCGTCCCAGTGCCACACGGCGTACAGATCACATCAAAATCCTGCGCAAGCTCAGCGATAATCTCCTTAACGCCTAATAAGGCCAACTCGGTCGCCCCCCCTTCCGGCAGCCAATATGCCTGATCGCTAAATTCCGGCAATTGCAAAGCAGACTTCACATCACGCAACTGTCGATATTCAGAACGTGAAACAAAATGTAATCGCATCCCCCACTGTTCCACATCCATTAGCGTTTGGGTCAATTGCTTAGGCTTCTCGCCTCGGACATAAGCCGATGTTGGCATACCCAGCAAGTGACCGCAATAAGCCAAGGCATGAAGATGATTGGACCACGCTCCACCCATGCTGACAATAGAGCGATAATCAGACTTTAAAACATCATCCAGAATATATTTCAGTTTCCGCCATTTATTCCCGGCAATAATCGGATGCAGTAAATCATCGCGTTTGACCCATAATTGAACTTTTTTTTCAGTCAGTAAAGCGTCTTTGATTTCAACTAAAGGAGAGGGAGAAAAAGTTGCTTGTAGTTTTAACAAATTTGAATGCAGAGCCATTACTGTCTTGTCCTGGTATGAAGTTTACTTTTCCGGATCAAAAAGTCATATAATACTCATTAAGCACTTACTTAATATATTAATAATAAAAAAGTTATGGCATCCGAAACTCTAATTCCGGTTTTAGCATCTTTGGTTTCTGTTATAGCGGCCATTTTTTCGGTTTATTTTGCTTCTAACAGCAGGCAGAGAGGCTCTGAAAAGCAATATAACTACACCCGCTCGCTTATTGAGGCCAGTCTTGATCCATTAGTAACCATCTCACCTTCCGGTAAAGTCATGGATGTCAACGACGCGACAATCTCCGCAACCGGCGTGGATAGACAAGCTTTAATCGGAACTGATTTTTCTGATTATTTTACCGATTCCGAAAAAGCCCGAGCCGGTTATCAAAAAGTGTTGAATGAGGGTTTCATTAAAGATTTAGAGTTGTGCCTGAAACATGTTAACGGCCATGAAACCCCGGTTCTCTATAACGCCTCTTTATATCGCAACAACATCGGCCAAATTCAAGGCATCTTCGCCGCCGCCCGCGATATTACCGAAATCGTCAAATTAAGAGAAAAGCTTCAACATACCGCTTTATATGATCCGATTACCAATCTGCCAAATCGCAAATTACTGGAAGAAAAAGGCCAGCTAATCCTTTCAGAAGCAAATCGATTAGAACAAAAAGCAACCGTCGCATTCGTTGATATTAATCACTTTAAAGAAATCAATGATAGTTTCGGCCATGAAACCGGCGATCAATTATTACAATGGTTCGCCAACCGACTCAAACCAGTGTTAAGAACATCCGATGTCATTTGTCGCTTAGGCGATGATGAGTTTGTCATCATTTTCAATCTCGATAATGAAGATAGTATCGATTATCAAGGTTTAATCAACAATGCATTAGCTGATAAATTTCCTGTCGATACCGGCGATGAAATCATCCATATTGAAATTTCTGCAAGCATTGGCAGCTCGACTTTTCCTGATGATTCAGAAAAGCTGAAAGAACTCATTTATCTTGCCGATAAAGAATGTTCAAAGCAAAAAAAGAATATGTAAAAAGAGCTTTATTGTAATTTCGCTTGAATTTGAGTAATGGCTTCATCATATATTTCCTGGAATCCATTCATTAATCGCTCCAGCGTTGGTTGATCATTTTCCTTACCGGCAAACTCTATCTCTTGACATAACTGCCCTAGCTTCATTGCTCCAACAGTACGCGATGCTGACTTTAAGGAATGCGCATGCCGATCTGCTTCTGCGCAATCTAAGCTTTCCCCGGCTTTAATTAATTGTTCGGCTAATTTTTTTGCATCTTTTAAATAAATATTCAAAAATCGTTGATGCTTCTCCGGGAAATCGCCAACGATATTAGTCAACATCTTCTGATCAAATACCGGTAATCCACTCCCGCTTGATTCCACCCCATCTCCGTTAGGGCTCGACTCAACAGCCTCTTTTTTTAACCACTTCTGTAATATCGTTTTTAATTTGGGTAAAGGCACGGGCTTAGTCAAATACTCATCCATTCCGGAAGCCATACAACGCTGCTTTTCGCCTTTTAAAGCATTCGCCGTCACTGCGATAATAGGAATTCTATTACACTGGGATTTAGCTTCTTCCAAGCGAATCATCTCGGCCAAATGGTAACCATCAACATGAGGCATATGTAGGTCGCTTAGCAGCAAGCCGTATTCACCTGATAACCATTTGGCGTACGCTTCTTTTCCATCGCCGACCACATCACATTGATAACCAACTAAAGATAACTGTTGACTAATCACCTCTTGGTTGATTGCATTGTCTTCCGCGACCAATATTAAATGACCTTCCGCAATGGCCTGCTCCCGAGTTGGGTTCGATTTTCGATTAACAAGTTCATCTTGTTTTATATCTTCTTCAATCTTTATAGGACTTTTAGAGTCAACCACGCCGAAATGCGCTCTAAAAGTGAATACGCTGCCAATATTAGGGGTGCTATTCACCTTGATTTCTCCTCCCATAATTTCCGCTAAATGTCTGCAAATAGCCAATCCTAAACCAGTGCCGCCAAACCTACGCGTCGTCGAACTATCGGCCTGGGAAAAAGGCGAGAACAAATTAGCCACTGTATCAGCATCCATACCGATACCGTTGTCACGGACTATAATATCGACTACAACTTGGTCATTTTTTTTGCCCATTAAATTTACCGATACTTCGACATCACCTGTAAATTCGCGCTCGCTGGAAAATTTGATGGCATTACTAAGAAAATTTGTCAGCACCTGACGCACTCGCAAAGCATCTCCTCTTACCAACTCCGGTAAATCCGGATCAATAATATAGCTTAATATCACCTTATTTTGATCTACCGAGTTTTTCAACAGATTACAGGTTTTTATGATCAATTCTGATAAATCAAATGGCTCGACAGATAATTCAAGCTTTCCCGCTTCTATTTTTGAAAAATCCAAGATATCATTGAGTATATCCAATTGCGTATTTGCCGACTCTTGAATTATTTTAGCCATTTGCGTTTGCTTTTCCGTTAACCCGGTGTTCAGCAACACATCCGTCATCCCGATAATACCGTTCATCGGAGTTCTTATTTCGTGCGACATATTGGCAAGAAACTCGCTCTTGGCTCGACATGCAAATTCAGCCGAATCTTTAGCGTTTAATAACGCTTTCTCAGCCTGTTGTCGCGCACTGATATCGCGCAAATAACCGATAAAAAAAGGCTGCTTATCAACATCACGAGCCATCGTTATACTGAGTTCTACCGGAAACTCGGAATTGTCCCTGCGCATAGCCGTCAACTCCATACGCCTATTCAAAATATTAACACCTTGAGTCTGCTGAAACTGCATGAGTCCGTTTTCATGTTTTGCGCGTAATGACGGCGGCACAATCACTTCCGACATTTTCATGCCGATGACTTCCTTGCGTTGATAACCGAACACTAGCTCTGCGCTGGGATTAAAATCAATGATATTGCCCTGCATATCAATACTGACAATGCAATCCATAGCGTTATTCACCACAGCCTGATAATGTGCTTTACTGGCTCTAAGTTCCGCCGCAGCCTGTATTCGACCGCTCTCAAAGCGTACCGCTTTGAGATAACCGAAAGCTAAACCGAACAAGCCTAACAACCAAATGCTCAAATGACTCCAAATTTGCGGCCAAATACTGATCAAAGCGGAAGCATAAAAAGGCTGCATCGGCATCGAAATACTAATGCCGCCGCGTACATCGCCGACACGATAGTTCTGTGTTTTGTGACATCCCAAACAAGACTCTTGAACATATAACGCTCTTAAATATCGCATTTGCGATTGATCGCCACTGCCGACAATTTCACTAAACTCGCTATCCCCTTTTTCAATTGAACTAAGAACGCTTTTTTCCCAATCATCCGGCTCATTGCTGGGATTAACGGGATTCAAACTAGTAATTTTAGCGCTGACCGATAATTGGCCTTTTTGAATATCGAAAACCATTCGCGTCATATAAGCCGGATTGATCATTGTCAAAGGAATGCCTTCAACCGTGGTTTGATCGCGGTTATGAACCATTCCTTTTAAGTAAGGATTCGGCGCCGCCCGCTTGGCGTCAGCCCATACGCCGCCCAACTCCGAATTCCATTTCCGATACATGACATCTTTATCGACCAAGGCCTGGGCTTGCGCAAAAGCCATACGTTTCGCATGCTCTAGCTCCGAATAACCGTTCCACAAAAATGAAGCGCTGATGATTAATGTCCAGACAACGACCAGAATCAGTGTGGTATTGGTAATGCGTTTTTGACCTAAATTAATTTTGTTCACAATTCATCTTTGACTTATCTCGGCGTGGGTAATACCTTAAATAAAAAACATTATGACTCAACTATAGCTTTAGCCGCTTATAAATGCCAACTGTCTTAAATCCCAAAATAAAATTTTCTACAGGGTAAGTCACAAAAACACTAAATAAATAATGGTTTTTCTGCATAAAATTTCATCTCTGTTACACTAATATAATTATATTGTTTTAACGCTTCCGTCCAAAACACAATACTCTTAATGGTTTTTAAAATTACCGCTTTTTTGATCTATCACATTCTGAGGTTTAATTGTGAATAATGATCGCATAGAATTTTTTGAAATCTTTCCTTGGGATAAAAACTTCGAAACCCATATAGAACTCATTGATGAACAACATAAGCGTTTAGTTGATTTACTCAATCGGTTAGCAGCCCATTTGGCTAACCGCTCCCACCCGGTCACGCTGAACAATATCTATGAGCAATTAAGTGATTATGCGGAATACCATTTCAAATCGGAGGAAGCCATTTGGAATCAATATTTAGCGAATGACCCTTGGTTAATTGAACATGAAAAAAGCCACAATTCATTTATCGCTCAAATTGAAGCTCTAAAAAAAGAAGAACAAGAAAAGCCGTTGGACGATGTCATGCAAGACATTGTATCCTTCCTCTCCAAATGGCTGGCTTATCACATACTGGATTCCGATAAAAGACTTTCCATCGCCGTCATGGCCGTCAAGCAAGGCGACTCCATCGAACAAGCCAAAATAAAAGCAAACAGCGATATGAGCGGTTCCATGCAAGTGTTGGTGGAAACCGTGCTGAAAATGTATGAAACGATTTCCAAACGTTCGATGGAAATCATGCGGGAAAAAACCTTGCGCAAAGAAGCGGAACAAGCCTTATTAATCGCCAAAGAAGAAGCGGAACAAGCCAACAGAAGCAAATCCATGTTTTTGGCGAATATGAGTCATGAAATCCGCACGCCTATGAACGCCATTATCGGTATGTCGCACCTGACGCTGCAAACTAATCTGGATGATAAGCAGCGTAATTATCTGGAAAAAATTCATCTTTCCTCGGAAATGCTATTGGGCATTATCAATGACATTCTGGATTTATCCAAAATCGAATCCGGTAAACTGGAACTGGAAACGACAGAATTTGAACTAGAAGACATGATGGAAAACATCGCTCATCTAATGGGTTTCAAAGCCGAAGAAAAAGGTTTGGAATTGATGTTTGATATTCATCCTAGTGTCCCCAGAGTGCTTATCGGCGACCCGCTGCGTTTAAGCCAGGTACTGATTAATCTAGCCAATAACGCCATTAAATTCACCGACCAAGGCGGCGAAGTCATTATCAGCATCGGAGTTGATGAAAGCCATCATGAACAAGTGAAGCTGCATTTTTCAGTGCGCGATAACGGTATCGGCATGACCATTAAACAGCAAGAACGCTTATTCCAAGCATTTGCTCAAGCCGATCTATCGACCAGTCGCCGGTATGGCGGTACGGGCTTAGGGTTGTCAATATCCAAACAACTGGTTTCAATGATGCAGGGTAAAATTTGGATAGACAGCCAACCGGAACAAGGCAGTATTTTCCATTTTACCGTTGTCATGAGCCAAAAGCATGCTCAGCCGAGTACGCCTTCGGATATAGCAGCTGATTTGGCTAATCTTAAAATCCTGGTGGTGGATGACAATGCCAGCGCCCGTGAAATCCTGACCACTGCAATATCTGCTCTGGGTTTAAGGGTCGATCAAACCGATTCCGGACCAAAAGCCCTGCAACTAATCGAGCTTAATGACCCGCATGCGCCCTATCACTTGCTGTTAATGGATTGGAAAATGGCCGGTATGGATGGCGTTAGCACTGCACAAGCAATACAAAATAACCCAGTATTGCTCAATCCGCCCCGCATTATCATGCTGACTGCTTTTGGACGGGCTGAAATGCAACAAGTCGCGCAGAATAAAATAGAGTTGGCGGGCTTACTCACCAAACCGGTAACCCCGGCCTCGTTAAGAGACAGCATATTAGTCGCCAGCGGCCACAAAGCCTGGGCAAAACATCGCGCAGTCAGCGTTCAAGAAGAAACCGCCTCCGCCATAGCCGATCTCCATAACGCCAAAATCCTGTTGGTCGAAGACAATGAAATCAATAAAGAATTAGCTATGAACTTGTTGATTTCCAACGGCATTACTGTTCAAGTCGCTGGCCACGGCCGAGCAGCTTTAGAGATGTTAAGCAAAGAAGCCTTCGACGGAATCTTAATGGACTGTCAAATGCCAGTCATGGACGGTTATGAAGCCAGCCGTCAAATCCGCCAACAACATCAATATCAAAAATTACCCATCATAGGAATGAGCGCCAACGCCTTGGAAGAAGATATAAACAAAGCCTATTCATCCGGCATGAACGATTACATTACTAAACCGATAAATGTTAATCTTCTTTTCAAATGTATGGCGGAATGGATTGTTCCCGGCTCACACCTTCAAGCAAAACAACATACCCGGAATGAACAGCAAGCGGATGTTATCCATCAATCATTACAAGCAATTCAAGGCATCGATATTGCCGCCGGTCTCAGCATTACCCGGAATAATGTTGCCTTATATCAAAAGTTATTATTAATGTTTTTGGATAAAAATCAGGATTTCGAACAACAATTTTCTAATGCTTTACAAGACCCTGACCCGCAAGCCCCGATGCGATTGGCCCATACTTTAAAAGGCGTCGCTGGCAATATTGCCGCCAAAAATGTCAGTAAAGCCGCCGCTGAATTGGAAAAAACCTGTAAATCCGATGACAAAGATTCCACAATACCATTACGAAACTTGCTTACAGAGCTTGAGCCGCTGTTGAATTCCTTAAAGCTATTTAAATCAGCAATTGTCGACACCTCCCCACCTGCGTAAGACTTTGAATTAAAAGTATTCCTTAAACACACTCCAACAAACTCAGATTTATAGCTTTCTTCGTTAAATATCCCTTACCTCTCCATACCAAAACAAATATTTGGTTCAAAAATTGCTTTAATTTAAAAAAATAAATCATTCAGTTGATAACTGAACTCTCTAATGCTATAGATAATCAAATTCATTGATTAAATGAGAAGTGTTTTTATTTTCCTCAATAAATAATCAACGATAAAGAGGCTCCACTTAAGGTATTTATTATGAACAAAATCATCAACATCATATTAATTAGCCTTGTTTCTTCACTGGCGATGGCGAACGAACCACCAAATGACCCTCGGAGAACAAGATATATTGTCAAATTTGTCGATGGCGGCGCAGCCCCAGGCAAAGCGGCTTTAAAAGCTAAAAATTCAAACATTGCTTTGGAGCTTGCGCCTCAAAATGCGGTTGCCGCTTATATTCCAAAACAAGCATTAAACGGCTTAAAAAATAATAAAAATATCGCTTATATCGAACACGATCCGCCGCGTTATCCAACGAGCCAAACACCACCCTATGGAATCTCCATGGTGCAGGCTGATCAAACAGTTGTCGCCAATGGGCCGATAGGTAATCGCACAGTCTGTATTATTGATTCAGGCTATGATTCTGGGCATGAGGACTTATCCACCGCAACCGGCAGCGATACTCAATTAACCTGGGATATTGATATGTGCGGACACGGCACTCATGTTGCAGGCACTATAGCAGCCTTAGACAATACCTTGGGAGTTGTAGGCGTCGGTCAACCGAACCTTCATATCGTCAAAGTATTTGGCGATGACTGCTCATGGACCTACGCCTCTAATTTAATCGGCGCTTTAAATCTATGCGAAAATGCCGGAGCCGACATTGTGAATATGAGCTTGGGATGTTCAGGCGGCCCCGGCGGCGGCCCATTGGCCTGTAAAAGTTCAACGGAAGAACAAGCATTCGACAACGCATACGCCAACGGCATTTTACCAATAGCCGCCGCCGGTAATGACGGCAATACCAAAAAAAGCTATCCGGCATCCTATGGTTCGGTTATCTCAGTTGCAGCAATCGATGAAAATGAAAACATAGCTGACTTTTCCCAACAGAATGCGCAAATCGAATTAGCAGCGCCTGGCGTGTTAGTGCGCTCTACCGTTCCGATGGGAACTGGAACGGAAGAAACTTTGACGGTCAATGGAACGAATTATGTTTCCATTGCGCTGGAAGGCTCCCCGGTTGGAAGCGGTAGCGGTTCATTAGTTGATTGCGGACTTGGAACATCTGACTGTCCCGGCGGAAGCAATCAAATTTGTTTAATTCAACGCGGCGAGATTACTTTTGCGGAAAAAGTTTTAGCTTGTGAAAACGGCGGCGGCGTAGCCGCTATTATTTATAATAATATTGCAGGAGGTTTTGCCGGCACATTGGGGGATACAGTAACAACTATCCCTTCAGTTTCCATATCAGATACCGACGGTAATAGTCTATTAAGCAATGAACTTGGAAATCCAGCCAATTTAACGCTTGCTATCGGTAATTACGCTTTCAATGACGGCACATCCATGGCGACACCGCATGTCGCTGGCGTCGCCGCCTTAGTGTGGAGTCACAATACGGCATGGACGAACCAACAAATCCGCGATGCGCTATCCGCCACCGCAAAAGACCTAGGAGCCGATGGCCGAGACAATGCATATGGATTTGGTCTAGTCCAAGCTCAGGCGGCATTGGATCATTTGAATGGGAATATGGGCAATATACCTCCCCAGGCCTCATTCACTGTGACTTGCAATGCTTCTGACTGCGCCTTTGACGCTAGCGGCAGTAGCGATATTGACGGCCATATAACTTCATTTGCATGGGAATTCGGAGACGGGGCAACCGAAACGGGAATATCCACCGCCACGACTCACCAATACGCCGACGGCGTTTATACTGCGAAACTCACGGTTACCGATAATGAAGGAGCAGAAGGCAGCTCTACTCAAAACATTACGATAGGCTCGCCGACTTCAATATTTGTAACCGCCATGAGCTGTTCCGCTCAAGGCCCTCATCTCAATTGCTTTGTCACTGTGGAAAATAGCTCAGGAACGCCGGAATCGGGCGCAAGCCTTGCGGTAGAGCTTTGTGAACACCCGGACGGAAACTGCTGGTTTCAAAATGATACTGTCATCACTGATGATCAGGGCGAGGCCAAATACAAATTAATAAGAGGCGCATCAGGCAACTACCGTTTCGAAGTTTTGGATATTACCAAATCCGGCCGAGTATACGACTCTGCTCAAGATTCAAATAACCCCTATTATTACCCATAACTTGAGCTTTTGTAATCGACAAGGAAGTCGATTAAGCGCTTTTTCACCCGGCTTTATCGACGACATTTTTTAATTCATTGTTAACCAATTAAAACAATTTTCATGGAGTTGTCATGACAAAGCTGGGTTAAGATTGGAATAAGACCTGATCAACAACCGATAAAGCCTGTTTCATATGTTCAAAGCTATGAGATCCGCCTTCATAACATTGAATAGTTGCTTGATTTTGAAAATAATCTGCGGTGTTCCGGCTATCAATCAACTCATCAGCCATATCCAATAAAATGACCCGATCTATGGCTCGACTGCAATTGCGCAATTCATGCTCGAAAGCGATAAATTGATCGCAATGTTGCTGCTTCCACTGATAAGGTTGGGAGGTTTCGTAATTTTCAGTCACCCCGATAAATTGTATTAATAATTCAGTGGGAAAAACCACCGGATTAATCATAATTGCCTTAGCGCCGGTTTTCATCGCCAAATACTCGCTGCTGAATCCGCCCATTGAGGAACCCATAAACATCACCTCATAGCCTTTATCCAATAACTGATTCCATTCAAACAACATATTTTCAACAATGTCCATAAAATCCCGATAATCGACATTGGGCGTAAAGAAATGAATCTCTTTTTGTTGGCAATAGTCCTGCAAAATAGCCAACTTTTCTTTATTCACCAATAAATTACCATGTAAATCCAGTGAGGCCGAATTAAAGCCGTGTAAATAAATAATCGCTTTTTTCTTCATGATTGAGTGTTCCGGGTTGTTCAGCTTCGAAATCCAAAAGCCGTTGTTTTATCAGTAAAAAATCGCCGTCGGTTTGTCCGGAATAGCCCCCGATTCCCTTAACTGAAACAATACGATGACAAGGTATGATCAAAGGAAAAGGATTGCGCCGACAAGCATTGCCGACCGCTCGGGCGCCGCTTGCTAAGTTTTCCGCCATATGTTTGTACGAGCAAGTTTCGGCATAAGGTATGTTTAACAATGCTCGCCAGACGCGTTGCTGATGCTCTGTGCCTTGTATTAATAAGGGCATTTTGAATTGAGTCAGCTCATGCCGCCAAAATTGCTTAATTTGCTCAACAAGCTGATTCAGAAATATTGATTCAGGTTCACGAATATCGTATTCAGCCCCAACCCATTCCGTCTTAATCAAAACATCGCCTTGGGCATAACACGCTAATTTACCCACTGGGGTTTTAATGACCGCTCGGTCAGCAGCGCCAACAGGATTGGCGCGCCATTCAATTGTAGGATGCATCATAAAACGCCTAATACTCAAACCAGAGAGCCATTGATAAAGTAAAATACACTGTATTAGCACCCAAGTATAATTAATTTAACTCAATTTTACGCAGGATTTTTTTCATATTCAACGACTGCAGGGATGCAGGAGGTAGAGCAACGCATGGAGCAGTTGCCGAGGCGCATAAATAGGCGCATAGCCCGCTATGTAACTATTTATGCAACACTGAAGATGGAAAAAAAGACAAGTAAAATGTTAAATTAATTATACTTGGGTGCTTACTTCCACATTAAAAACTAAATGAAAAGTAGAAACAATAGACAAGGTATCGTACTGGTTCACACCGGCGAAGGCAAAGGCAAATCATCCAGCGCATTCGGCATGGTATTCCGCGCCGCCGGTTGGGGCATGAAAATCTGCGTTATCCAATATATTAAAGGCCAATGGCAAACCGGCGAACAAAAAGCCGCCGAAAAATTCGACAATATCGAATGGCATGCTTTAGGCGATGGTTTTACCTGGGATACCAAAAACCCCGAACAGGATATTAAAACCAGCCGCTCGATTTGGCAATTCAGCCAAGAAAAGATTTTATCCCAACAGTATGATTTAGTATTGTTGGACGAAATCAATTATTGCTGTGGTTATCAATGGATCAGCGGACAGGAAATCGCCGACTTTATCAGCCGACACCGCCCACCCTGGATGCATTTAGTGCTCACTGGTCGCAACGCCGCGCCGGAAGTCATCAAAGCCGCCCATACAGCCACCGAAATGGCACCGATTAAACATGCTTATGAACAAGGAATCAAGGCGGCGCAAGGTGTGGAGTTTTAAAAGATGAATCGATATACTTTAGATGTCTGTGGATTTAATGCTTGGGTCCGCTTCTCAGCGATAGTCTGACTAATAAATAGCGTGTTGCTTCAGAGCCTCCGACCAACTCTAATCCGATAATTCTAATAAACAGTTTTTAAAAAAATTAAAACTTGGTGATAAATTTGAATTGATATTCATATTGGGCGGAATCTTTTTCGCCCATTGACATTTCTCCAACAATACAATTACGACCCTATCATAATCAGCGACTTTGGAATATGCCCGGATTTTTTTTGGTAACTGTCCTAAAAGAGTTCTATCTTTTGAATGGGTATCATTCCAAGATTCCGGGATTTTTCCTATTCCCTGATGCTTATGTATTTTCCATGTATGTTTATCGTCGTAATCACCTATCATCTTTGGCATTAGAATTGATAGTGCGGTCAATTCACTTTCCCCCTCGACTAAAATTTCAAAATGCATAATTCCCTTTATATCCTTCCATCAATATGATCGCTATACCATAAACTTCCTAAAGTTAGACCTTGATTAACCATTTCAATGACTTCAGAATCCTCCGATGCTCTTGTAATTTTAGAAAAACCATCATTTCGTTTTTCCAGCACCCAAACTTCAGATGGATTTAATTCATCAATCAAGTACGGTTGATGGGTGGTCACAAATAACTGTACCCCGCCTTTCTTTCCGGAAGCTACTTCGCGAAACTCAAAAACTAATGTTTGAAGCAATTTATGATAGAGCCCATTTTCCGGTTCTTCTATGCATAGCAAAGGCGCCGGATCGGGATCAGCCAACAAAATCAGGTATGCAAATATTTTCAATGTACCATCTGATACATTTTGTGCATAAAAGGGCTGTTCAAAACCTTCGGAAAAAAATTGTATTAATAAGCGACCATCATTGGAAACCTCTGTTTTAATAGATTGAACTCCTGGAATTTTTTCAGCAATTTCGAACAACACTTTTGCAAACCTTTTAGGATGTTCTTTTTCCATAAATTGAACAACATTTCCTAAATTGCCGCCATCCCGATTCAAATGTTTTTGAGGACCGACGCGAGGTAAGTCCCTCGCTGAATCAGGCGTGAAATAAGAAAGATACCAACCTTCCATGAACCTCCTAAATTGAGAAATTCTTGGATGCTCTTTTAAATGGCCTAATGTAGCGATGCCTAAAAATCGCGGATCATCAAGCTCAACATAGCTTTTTTCGCTATCCTCTTGATCGTTTATGTTACCTAATGATTCACCCGCCCAGACATAACCTTTTCCAGCTGATAAATCAAGAAATGAATAAGGCCATCCCCGACTTTGCCCTTTCCGGCGTTGACGTAATCGTTCATAAGAAACATATGGTCTTTCATCTTTATCAACATCAATCATTAATGTATAGGAAATAGGCCTATCATTACCTGAATCCCGATAGTAGATTTCAAATTCAATCGCCCCGGTTTCACCATAAGACCGCAATTTATTAAATCCGCCGCGTTCATTTCTGAAACAGGCATCCTCAACCCCGAACGTTAAACAATCAGCAAGAAAACCAAATGCATCAAATAACGAACTTTTGCCCGTACCGTTTCTGCCAATCACAACCGTTAAGGGATCAAGCGGTAGTTTTTCTCTATCATTAATTGTTCTACCCAAGAGAATATCCTTTAAAGCCCTATAATTCTTGATCCTTAATCCTTCAATTAGCGCCATACATTTTCTCGACTATGTTAATTATTTTTTTATAACTGATTCCATAACGGTTCAATCAACATCATATTGCTTTTTAATTTCGAACCTCATGTTACCACTCTTCCAACACTAATTTACCAATCCCCTGCCCGGACTCAAGCAAAGCAAAAGCCCGTTCCAAATTCTCAGCATTGATGGCTCCGTAATTTTCCCGGATTGTGGTCACTAATAAACCCTGATCGACTAAACCGGCCACTTGATTTAACAATTGATGCTGACGAATCTTGTCTTCGGTTTGAAATAATGAACGGGTGTACATAAACTCCCAATGCAAGGAAATGCTTTTTTGTTTTAACAGACTAATGTCCAATGCGCCGGGGTCGTCTATCAAACCGAATTTACCTTGCGGCGCCAGACATTTGACGATTTCCTCGAAATGCTCACCGCTGTGGGTGAGCCCGGCGGCATACTCAACAGAATTAATGCCCAGTTGTTGAATTTGTTCGCTTAAGGACTGGTGCGGATCGATGACATAATCCGCGCCCAATTGCGAAACCCAGGCTCGGCTTTCCTCCCTTGAAGCAGTCGTAATAACAGTCAAACCGGTTAATTGTTTCGCCAGCTGTATCATCATGGAGCCGACGCCGCCAGCGCCGCCGATAATCAGCATATGTCCGCCTTGCCCTCTGTTATTAACCTCAAAACGATCAAATAACAATTCCCAAGCGGTAATGCTCGTTAACGGCATCGCCGCCGCTTGCGCATAACTCAATGTCGCCGGTTTTAATGCA
>SPJK01078366.1_pt1 | contig 18515 bp, 13 predicted proteins | sample 3741771 | NCBI WGS metagenome assembly SPJK01 (sample SAMN10925997, study PRJNA522277) | cold seep metagenome | isolation source: Elba SIP-enriched marine methane seep metagenome, extraction at timepoint T2 | place: Italy: coast of Elba, Mediterranean Sea
CATACCAGAATGGCACCATCCATCTGCGCAGCACCGGTGATCATGTTCTTCACATAGTCAGCATGGCCGGGGCAATCAACGTGCGCATAGTGACGGTTGTCCGTCTCATACTCAACGTGAGCCGTGGAGATCGTGATACCGCGTTCACGCTCTTCAGGGGCCTTGTCAATATCTGCATAATCAGAAAACTCGGCGCCGCCAATCTCTGCAAGCGTCTTTGTAATCGCAGCCGTCAACGTCGTCTTACCATGGTCAACATGACCAATCGTGCCGATGTTACAATGCGGCTTCGTCCTCTCAAATTTCTCTTTCGACATGATCGTCTCCTTCGAAGAAACCTTTGTGTCTAACTCTTATCGCAAGCGATGGTTCAATTTCGGTCGTTACGCCATTTTGGCGACGACTTCCTCCTGCACCGCGCGCGGAACTTTCTCGTAATGATCAAAGTGCATGGTGTACTGCGCACGACCCTGGCTCATTGAGCGAAGATTGTTCACATAACCAAACATGTTGGCCAAAGGCACCATGGCACCGATCACCTGCGCGTTGCCGCGCTGTTCGGTACCGGTCACCTGACCGCGCCGTGAGTTCAGGTCGCCGATAACGTCACCCATGTAATCTTCAGGGGTAACAACTTCGACCCTCATAATCGGCTCAAGCAGTTGGGCGCCCGCTTCATCCGCAAGTTCGCGGAAGGCGGCACGACCGGCGATTTCAAATGCCATAACTGATGAGTCAACATCATGATAAGCACCGTCAACCAGCGTGATTTTGTAGTCGATGACAGGGAAGCCAGCCAGCACACCAGATTTGGCAACACTTGCGATACCCTTTTCAACGCCAGGGATGTATTCCCGCGGCACTGAGCCACCAACGATGGCGCTTTCGAACAATTCGCCTGTACCGGGCTCTTGCGGTTCAAGATCCAGAATAACGCGGGCGAATTGACCGGAACCACCGGACTGTTTCTTATGGGTGTAGTCAACGCGGGTCGCACGAGCGAATGTTTCGCGATAAGCAACCTGCGGTGCACCGACATTCGCTTCGACCTTAAACTCACGCTTCAGGCGATCAACGATAATGTCTAGATGCAATTCACCCATACCGGCAATCACAGTCTGACCTGATTCTTCGTCGGTTGCGACGCGGAATGAGGGATCTTCCTGTGCCAAGCGAGACAGGGCAAGGCCCAGCTTTTCTTGGTCGCCTTTGGTCTTCGGCTCAATGGCAATTTCGATCACGGGATCGGGGAATTCCATGCGCTCAAGAATAACCGGATTGGTAGCAACGCAAAGCGTATCACCAGTTGTGGTATTCTTCAGACCAGCGATAGCAACAATGTCACCGGCGCGGGCTTCTTTAATGTCTTCACGTGAATTGGCATGCATTTGCAGCATACGGCCAACACGTTCGCGATTGTCTTTAACAGAGTTCATGACCGATGTGCCGGTTTCAAGAACACCTGAATAGACGCGGGCGAAGGTCAAAGAACCAACAAACGGGTCATTCATGATCTTGAAGGCCAAAGCAGCGAACGGCTCGTCATCTGATGACTTACGCTCAATCGCTTTTTCTTCATCGTCCATGTCCACGCCCTTAATGGACGGCACATCGAGCGGTGACGGCATGTAGTCAAGAACGGCGTCCAAAAGCGGCTGCACACCCTTGTTCTTAAAGGCAGTACCGCAAAGAACCGGCACAAAAGCGCCTTCCAGCGTACCGCGACGGATCAGATCCTTCAGCGCATCTTCGGCAGGCTCTTCGCCTTCAAGATAGGCTTCCATCGCATCATCATCAATCTCAACAGCTGTTTCGATCAAAGTGGCGCGATATTCTTCGGCCTTTTCCTTCAGCTCGTCACGAATGTCACGGTACTCATATTCAGCACCCAAACCTTCGTCCAACCAAACGATTTCCTGCATCTTCAAAAGGTCAACACACCCTTCGAATTCAGCTTCGGAACCGATGGGCAATTGCAACACGCAGGGCTTTGAACCCAGGCGGTCAACAATCATGTCAACGCAGCGATAGAAGTCAGCGCCGGTACGGTCCATCTTGTTAATGAAACACATACGGGGCACGCCATACTTGTCAGCCTGACGCCATACTGTTTCGGATTGCGGCTCAACGCCAGCAACTGAGTCAAACACGGCAACCGCGCCATCAAGCACACGCAAGGAACGTTCCACCTCAATGGTGAAGTCCACGTGACCGGGCGTGTCAATGATGTTGATACGGCAGTCTTTCCAGAAGCAAGTCGTTGCAGCGGAGGTAATGGTGATACCACGCTCCTGCTCTTGCTCCATCCAGTCCATGGTGGCGGCGCCATCATGAACTTCACCGATTTTGTGGCTTACGCCCGTATAGTAAAGAATACGCTCGGTCGTAGTAGTTTTACCGGCGTCAATATGGGCCATAATGCCAATATTGCGATACTTATCGAGGGGGGTTGTGCGTGCCATGATTGCTCACTCCAGATCCGGCTGCTACCAACGATAATGTGAGAAGGCACGGTTGGCTTCAGCCATCCGGTGCGTATCTTCACGCTTCTTAACTGCGGTACCGCGATTTTGTGCGGCGTCCATCAGCTCGGCGGACAAACGGTCAACCATCGTACGCTCGGAACGCTTGCGGGCAGCTTCGATCATCCAACGGATGGCGAGTGCCTGACGGCGTTCTGTGCGGACTTCAACCGGCACCTGATAGGTGGCACCACCAACACGACGCGAGCGAACCTCAACAGTCGGGCTGATATTGTCGAGCGCTTCGTGGAAAAGCGGCAGCGGTTCTGCGCCCAACTTTTCCTGCACACGATCAAGCGCACCGTAAACAATCCGTTCAGCGACGGATTTTTTACCGTCAACCATCAGGTTGTTCATGAATTTTGTCAGCACGACATCACCGAACTTGGGATCGGGAATAATATCGCGCTTTTCTGCTCTATGACGACGAGACATAAGCTGTCCTCCCTATCCTTACTTCGGCCGCTTGGCGCCATATTTGGAGCGCCGCTGACGACGATCCTTGACACCCTGGGTATCGAGTACACCACGCAGAACGTGATAACGCACACCCGGCAAATCCTTCACACGACCGCCGCGCAACAGCACGACTGAGTGTTCTTGCAGGTTGTGACCTTCACCCGGAATATAACCGATCACTTCGTAGCCAGACGTCAGGCGCACTTTGGCAACCTTACGCAGCGCCGAGTTCGGCTTTTTCGGTGTTGTTGTGTACACGCGAGTGCACACGCCGCGACGCTGAGGGCATGCCTCTAGCGCGGGAACCTTGTTACGCTTGACCGGCGCTTTGCGCGGTTTGCGAATTAGCTGGTTGATCGTAGGCATATGATCTTTCCGCCTGCCGTTCGTCCTATCGGTAACGCCCAAAATGAGCTGCTTACCTTCGTTAATCTCTAGCCTTTAGGCCCATTCAGACACGCAAAAGCGCGCTTTATGAGGACCCTAAAGACGCGAAAGAGATCGTGAGGCGTGTGCCGGACAGCGTACACCCACGATCTTACATCAGAGGATCCAGTCAAGTTGTCCGTAGACTGGATCATGTCTCAGAATCTGTTGGTCGATTTGAACAACGTTTAGGTCATCTTGCTGCTACCCAGAGGTCGGGTTTGCAGGCCTATGAACTACTGCCTGTCCTTATCGGTGGGGCGTTATAGGCCCCGGATGCCGTTCGGGTCAACACTAATACCCCCCAAAAAACAGCGACATCTTGGCATTTAGGGGTGAATCATGCAGTTTTTCGACAAATTCGGTCTACTGACCCCATTTTACCCTGCAAATTTGACCTTGCTGCCCTTGAAAAAGGGAGCCATCGCGTGATTGCCCCCTGATTCTTTCTGAAAAGTGCAGTCATTTCAGGGTGATTCCCCGCATCGCTGCCCATAGATTCGCGATTTCCCGCCCGTTTAGCGAGTCGTTACCGCCGTCCCGGATGCCACAAGCATAATCATTCCGCCTTTTTGGCCGCCATTCAGTTCCTGATAATCAAGGTCCACACCGATTACAGCATCCGCGCCAAGGGCGGCAGCTTCGTTCCTAAGCTCATCAAGTACAATTTTGCGGGCATCGCGCAGGACATTTTGGGTTGCACCGCTGCGCCCCCCGACAACGTCACGTACGCTGGCAAAGAAATCTTTTAGAATATTCATGCCATAGACGCACTCGGCAGAGATCACGTCCAGCTCTTTTTCAATTGTCACGCCGGCAACCGTATAGCCGGTTGTCAGGACCACTGCCTTGGCGCGTTCGTCGATTTCAGAGTCAGCCAATTTCTATTCTCCCACTAATATTGCAGTTAATGTATTGGTGCGGCGCGAATGCCCTGCCGCGTTATCTATGCGCTCACGAAAAAGGGCGCAGCAATAAAGCCGCGCCCCGATTCTAGTCATTAACGGTCAGTCATCAAGGACTGGGTCAACCTTCGGCAGCCTCTTCGCCCTCGTTCAAAACAGAGTCGATATCTGTTTCAACCGGGACAGCCGCGGCAGCCGCAGCGCGACGTTCATCGATCACGGCATTATCGCGATCTTTCGCAACCTTCGAGAACTGCTTCATCATGGCACCGGTCCCCGCAGGGATCAGGCGACCAACGATCACATTCTCTTTCAGGCCGTGCAGGCTATCGACCTTACCGTTTACTGACGCTTCGGTCAGCACACGGGTCGTTTCCTGGAACGACGCAGCAGAGATGAAGGAGCGGGTCTGCAAGCTGGCCTTGGTAATACCGAGCAGCACAGGATGTGCCTTGGCCGGCAAGCCGCCCTCAGCCAACGCCTTGTCATTGGCTTCTTCAAACTCAAGACGATCAACCTGTTCACCGATCAGCAGGGTTGAATCACCCGGATCGGTCACTTCGACCTTCTGCATCATCTGGCTGACGATCACTTCGATATGCTTATCGTTGATCTTCACACCCTGCAGACGATAGACCTCCTGAATCTCGTTAACGAGATAGTTGGCCAATGCCTGAACACCCATAATACGCAGGATGTCGTGCGGGATGGGATTACCATCGATGATATATTCACCCTTCTGGACAAAATCACCTTCGTGAACGGCGATATGCTTGCCCTTGGGCAGAAGGTATTCGACCGGATCCGCATCTTCATCAACGGGCAGGATCTGAACGCGACGCTTGTTCTTATAGTCCTTTTCGAAGTGGATCGTGCCGTCGATTTCAGCGATGACAGCATGATCTTTCGGTTTACGGGCTTCGAACAATTCCGCAACACGCGGCAGACCACCGGTAATGTCACGGGTCTTCGCGCTTTCTGACGGGATACGCGCCAGCACGTCACCGGCGTGAACCGTTGTGCCGTCGGCAACCGACAAAATGGCGTCCACAGCCAGCGGATAACGCGCTTCATTGCCATTGGCAAGTTTCAGCACTTCACCGTCATCATCCACAAGAACGATAGCAGGCTTCAGGTCATTACCACGCGCGGAGGCACGCCAGTCAGCGATATGCTTGGTTGCGATACCGGTGGTTTCATCCACCTCATCGCGTGCAGACACACCGTCAACAACGTCTTCCCACTTGGCCGTACCTTCACGTTCCGTGATGATCGGCATGGTATAGGGGTCCCACTCGGCCATACGCTGGCCCTTGGCAATTGCCCCACCATCTTCGATCAACAGACGTGACCCGTAAGGCACCTTATGAGAGGCGCGTTCCTGATCATGTTCGTCGATGACAACCAACAGGCAGTTACGGCTCATAACCACGAGGCGACCGGACGAATCCTTCACCACATTGGCATGATCGATACGCAAGGTGCCTTCATGGTTTGATTCAAGGAAGGACTGTTCAGCAACCTGCGCAGTACCACCGATATGGAAGGTACGCATGGTCAGCTGTGTGCCCGGCTCACCAATGGACTGCGCAGCAATAACGCCAACCGCTTCGCCATCATTCACCGGCGTCCCGCGGGCCAAGTCACGACCATAACAGGCCGCACATGTCCCGGTCTTGGTTTCGCACGTCAGCACTGAACGGATATAAATACCCTGCAGCCCTGCGGTTTCGATACCATCAACACCCTTTTCGTCAATTTCCTGACCGGCAGCGACAATCATGTCACCACTGACCGGATCAACAATATCTTTCGCCGCATGACGGCCAAGGATACGTTCACCCAATTCTTCGATCACTTCACCGCCTTCGATTACGGCTTCGACATACAGACCTTCTGAGGCACCGCAATCGAATTCCGTAATGATGCAGTCCTGCGCAACGTCAACCAAACGACGTGTCAAGTAACCTGAGTTCGCAGTTTTCAGCGCGGTGTCGGCCAGACCCTTACGGGCACCATGGGTTGAGTTAAAGTACTCAAGAACCGACAGACCTTCCTTAAAGTTGGAGATAATCGGTGTTTCAATAATCTCACCGGAAGGCTTGGCCATCAGGCCACGCATACCCGCCAGCTGCTTCATCTGTGCGGGGGAACCACGGGCCCCGGAATGGGCCATCATGTAAATTGAGTTAATGTCCTTCAAACGACCTGATTCAGGGTCGATATCTTCGGCCTGAATACGTGCCATCATTGAATCGGCAACACGGTCTGTACATTGCGCCCAAGCATCAACAACCTTGTTGTACTTCTCACCCTGGGTGATCAGACCATCAACATATTGTTGTTCATATTCCTTGGCCAGTGTACGAGTTTCTTCGACATATTCGACCTTCTCATCGGGCACCACCATGTCGTCCATGCCGAATGAAATACCGGCACGGCACGCGTGACCAAAGCCAAGCGCCATGATCCGGTCACAGAAAATGACCGTGTCTTTTTGACCGCAATGGCGATAGACCGTATCGATAACCTGGGACACTTCCTTCTTGGTCAACAGACGGTTGATCAATGAGAATGTGATCTTCGGGTTCAGCGGCAGATGCTGGGCCAGCAACATGCGGCCCGGCGTACCCTCAACAACCTCGGTCACCACGTCACCATCTTCGTTCATGAAGGTGTGGCGTGCCTTGATCTTGGCATGAAGGGTAACTGTCCCCTCTTGCAAGGCGTGCTCAATCTCACCAACGGAACCGAACACCATGCCTTCGCCCGGCTCGTTCGGTTTTTCCATCGTGATGTAGTAAAGGCCCAAAATGATGTCCTGGCTGGGCACAATAATCGGCTTACCATTTGCAGGTGCCAGAATATTGTTGGTGGACATCATCAGCACACGTGCTTCAAGCCGCGCTTCAAGCGACAGCGGCACATGGACAGCCATTTGGTCACCGTCAAAGTCAGCATTAAACGCTGTACAGACCAAAGGATGCAGGCGAATGGCCTTACCCTCAATCAACACAGGTTCAAACGCCTGAATGCCAAGGCGATGCAATGTGGGCGCACGGTTCAACATCACCGGATGTTCACGGATCACCTCATCAAGAATATCCCAGACTTCGGGACGTTCTTTTTCCACCAGCTTTTTCGCCTGCTTCACGGTAGAGGCAAGCCCCATCGCTTCTAGGCGGGCATAAATGAACGGTTTGAATAGCTCTAGCGCCATTTTCTTGGGCAGACCGCACTGATGCAACATCAGCTCAGGGCCAACCACGATCACGGAACGACCGGAATAGTCAACACGCTTACCAAGCAGATTCTGACGGAAGCGGCCTTGCTTACCCTTCAGCATATCTGACAGTGATTTTAGCGGACGCTTGTTTGCGCCGGTTATGGTACGACCACGACGACCATTGTCGAACAGCGCATCAACAGATTCCTGCAACATACGCTTTTCATTACGGATAATAATATCCGGCGCACGCAGCTCCATCAAACGCTTCAAACGGTTATTACGGTTGATCACGCGACGATACAGATCATTCAAATCAGACGTAGCGAAACGACCACCATCCAGCGGCACCAAGGGGCGCAGTTCCGGCGGAATAACCGGCACGATGGTCATGATCATCCATTCAGGACGGTTGCCTGATTCAAGGAAGGCATCAATCAGCTTCAGGCGCTTGACCAATTTCTTGGGCTTCAGCTCTGACTTGGTGTGACGCAATTCTTCACGAACCAGCTCACGCTCTTTCGCAAGATCGATTGTCATCAGCATATCGCGGATGGCTTCGGCACCGATACCGGCGGTGAAGCTGTCTTCGCCATATTCATCCTGCGCGTCATAGAACTCTTCTTCAGTAAGAAGCTGGCGTTCCTTCAGCGGGGTCAGGCCCGGCTCCTGCACGATGAAGCTTTCGAAATAGAGCACACGCTCAATATCTTTCAGCGTCATGTCGAGCAACAGACCGATACGGCTGGGCAGTGATTTCAAGAACCAGATATGCGCAACAGGCGCGGCCAGTTCGATATGGCCCATGCGTTCACGGCGTACTTTTGACAAGGTGACTTCAACGCCGCACTTTTCGCAGACGATGCCCTTGTACTTCATACGCTTATATTTGCCGCACAAACATTCATAGTCCTTCATCGGACCAAAAATGCGAGAGCAGAACAGCCCGTCACGTTCAGGCTTGAACGTACGGTAGTTGATGGTCTCCGGCTTTTTGATTTCACCATAGGACCATGACAGGATTTTCTCTGGGCTGGCCAAAGAAATCCGGATGGAATCAAATGTATCGCGCTTTTCGGCGGGCGAGAAGATGTTGGTGACGTCGTTATTCATCCTCTTTTCGCTCCTTCAAAATTGCCTGTTTCAGGCGGAAAATAATCAGCTCAATGGATCGATCCGCCCGCCTGTTGGTAGGCGGATCGTTTTGGCAATGCTTATTCTTCTGTTTCGACCAATTCGATGTTCAGGCCGAGTGACCGCATTTCCTTCACAAGCACGTTAAAGCTTTCTGGAATACCGGCTTCGAAACTGTCTTCACCGGCAACGATTGCTTCGTACACCTTGGTACGACCGGCAACGTCATCCGACTTCACTGTCAGCATTTCTTGAAGTGTGTATGCTGCGCCATAGGCCTGCAGCGCCCAAACTTCCATCTCGCCGAAGCGCTGACCACCGAACTGCGCCTTACCACCCAGCGGCTGCTGTGTAACAAGTGAGTACGGGCCGATTGAACGGGCATGAATTTTGTCGTCAACCAAGTGATGCAGTTTGAGCATGTAGATATAGCCCACTGTCACCGCACGGTCGAACTGTTCACCGGTACGCCCATCAAACAGGATGGACTGGCCGGAACGATCCAGTTGCGCCGCATCCAAATGATCAACGATGTCAGCTTCCACAGCGCCGTCAAACACCGGCGTTGCCATCGGCACACCGTTTGACAGGTTTTTGGCCAATTCAATGACACCTGCGTCACTGTCTACTTGCCCAACTTCTGCATCGTACCGTTCATCACCATAGGCGATTTTCAGGCTGTCCTTGATCTGCGCGATTTCACCGTCACGCGTATATTGTTCGTAAGCGGCCTTAATCTTCCGACCCAGACCGGCAGCGGCCCAACCCAGATGCGTTTCAAGAATCTGCCCGACGTTCATACGCGAAGGCACACCCAACGGGTTCAGCACCACGTCAACGGGAGTACCGTCTTCAAGGAAGGGCATGTCTTCTTCGGGAAGAATGCGAGAGATAACCCCCTTATTCCCGTGACGACCGGCCATCTTAGCACCGGGCTGCAACTTACGCTTAACAGCAACGAATACTTTGACCATCTTCATCACGCCAGGCAGCAAGTCATCACCGCGTTGAACTTTTTCGACCTTGTCTTCGAAGCGGGCCTGCAGACGCTCACGATTTTCATCATAAAGCTTCTTCAAACCTTCCACGTCGGCCATGGCAGAATCATTGGTCAGCGCCAATTCCCACCACTTGCCGCGCGGCATTTCTTCAAGCAGACCTTCGGTCACCTTGGCACCCGCATCATACCCCTTGGGTGCATTGGCGATTTGTTTGTTTAACAAAAGCTCATGCAAACGGGCATAGGTGTTGCGGTCCAAAATGGCCTGTTCGTCATCACGGTCCTTTGCAAGACGTTCGATTTCGGACTGCTCAATCGCAATGGCGCGTTCGTCCTTGTCGATACCATGGCGGTTAAAGACGCGAACCTCGACAACAGTACCGGTCGTGCCGGGGGGCAGACGCAGTGACGTGTCGCGAACCTCTGACGCCTTTTCACCAAAGATGGCACGCAGAAGTTTTTCTTCCGGTGTCATCGGGCTTTCACCCTTTGGCGTGACCTTACCGACCAGAATATCGTCGGGGGACACTTCGGCACCAACATAAACAATGCCAGCCTCGTCAAGGTTTGAAAGGTTTTCTTCACCCACATTCGGAATGTCGCGTGTGATTTCTTCGGGACCCAATTTGGTGTCACGAGCCATCACTTCGAATTCTTCAACGTGAATTGAGGTGAAGACATCATCCTTCACGATCCGTTCAGAGATCAGGATGGAGTCCTCAAAGTTGTAACCGTTCCAAGGCATAAACGCGACCAGCGCATTCCGGCCAAGCGCCAATTCACCCAGATCAGTTGACGGGCCATCGGCAACCACATCCCCTGCCCGCACTTCATCACCAACACGCACAATCGGGCGTTGGGTGATACAGGTGCTTTGGTTGGAGCGTTGGAACTTGCGCAGGTTATAGATATCCACACCGGACTTCGTCACGTCACGCTCTTCTGTTGCGCGAATAACAATACGGCGGGCATCCACCTGCTCAACAATACCTGTGCGGCGCGCCACGATGGCAGCACCGGAATCACGGGCCACAACCTCTTCCATACCGGTACCGACCAGCGGCGCTTCTGAGCGCACCAGCGGAACCGCCTGACGTTGCATGTTCGAACCCATCAAGGCGCGGTTCGCATCATCATTTTCAAGGAAGGGGATCAGGGCAGCAGCAACAGACACAAGCTGTTTCGGTGACACGTCCATGAAATCGACGTTACTTACGTCGGTCATCAGGAAGTCACCCGCTGCGCGGCATGACACAAGGTCGTTCACAAAGCGGTCATCATCGGTCAAAGGCGCATTGGCCTGTGCGATGGTGTATTTGCCTTCTTCCATTGCGGAAAGATAGACAACTTCTTCGGTCACCTTGCCATTATTCACCCGGCGATACGGGCTTTCAATAAAGCCGTATTTGTTAACGCGGGCATATGTGGCCAATGAGTTGATCAGACCGATATTCGGGCCTTCAGGCGTTTCAATCGGGCAGATACGACCATAATGGGTGGGATGCACGTCACGCACTTCAAAGCCAGCACGTTCACGCGTCAGGCCGCCCGGCCCCAAGGCTGACAGACGACGCTTATGCGTAATTTCTGACAGCGGATTGGTTTGGTCCATAAACTGACTTAGCTGTGATGAGCCAAAGAACTCACGCACTGCCGCAGCAACAGGCTTGGAATTGATCAGGTCCTGCGGCATGACAGTATCAATCTCAACACCGCTCATCCGTTCCTTGATCGCACGTTCCATACGCAGCAGGCCGATGCGATATTGGTTTTCCATCAGTTCACCAACCGAACGCACGCGGCGGTTGCCAAGATGGTCAATATCATCAACTTCACCACGACCATCACGCAGATCAACCAATGTGCGCAGCACAGCCAAAACGTCGTCCTTGCGCAATACGCGCACAGTGTCTTCACATTCAAGGCTCATACGAGCGTTAAGCTTCACACGGCCAACAGCTGACAGGTCATAACGTTCTGAATCGAAGAACAACCCATCGAACAACGCAGTTGCTGTTTCTTCGGTTGCAGGCTCACCCGGGCGCATCACGCGGTAGATTTCCACCAACGCGCTGTCGCGGTCTTCTGCCTTGTCGGCCTTCAACGTGTTGCGGATATAGGCACCGACAGTCACGTCATCAATTTCAAGAACATCAAGCGATGTGAAGCCAATTTCCTGAAGCTCTGCAATCAACTCTTCAGTTAGCTCATCACCGGCCTCGACAAAAATCTCACCTGTGTTTTCGTCGATCAAATCATAGGCAGCAAAGCGGCCAATCAGATCTTCGGAACCAACCAGCAATTCTGTCAGGCCATCTTCGGCCATCAAGCGCGCCTTGCGCGGTGTGATCTTTGTACCGGCCTCAACCACGACCTTGCCGGTCTTGGCGTCAACCAGATCGACAGCCGGCTTCACGCCACGATATTTGTCGGCGTTAAAGGCAACTTTCCAGCCATCGGCCTTCTTGTCGAATTTGTAAACGCGGGTGTCGAAGAAGAAATTCAAAATTTCTTCACCCGTCATGCCCAACGCGTAAAGCAGCGTCGTGGCAGGCAGCTTACGACGGCGGTCAATACGGACATGGACGATATCTTTTGCATCAAATTCGAAATCGAGCCATGAGCCACGATAAGGAATGACGCGGGCAGCAAACAGCAGCTTGCCTGATGAATGGGTTTTACCCTTGTCATGGTCAAAGAACACGCCCGGTGAACGATGCATCTGGGAAACGATCACACGTTCGGTGCCATTGACAATAAAGGTGCCGTGATCGGTCATCAGCGGCATGTCGCCCATATAGACGTCTTGCTGCTTGATATCCAAAACGGACTTGGCGCCGGTTTCTTCGTCTACTTCAAAGACGATCAAGCGCAATGTCACCTTAAGAGGCGCTGAATAGGTCAGGCCGCGCTGTTGACATTCTTCGACGTCAAACTTGGGCTCTTCATATTCAAAGCCGACAAATTCCAGCGTTGCGGTCTCTGCAAAGTCAGAAATCGGAAAGACCGATTTGAAGACGCCCTGCAGACCGTCGTCGCCGCGCGCGTCGTCAGACATATCGCGCTGAAGGAACAGGTCGTAAGAATGTTTTTGAACTTCGATCAAGTTCGGCATTTCTGCCACTTCGGGGATATGACCGAAAAACTTGCGAATACGTTTCTTGCCAGTGAAGGACAAGGAATTATTGATCTTGGTTGCCATGCCTGCCAGATGCCTTACATGTTGGACAAACCATAAGGTTTGAAGTGCCGTGAACCCGACAGCGCCAATTGTTTTAAGGCAATAAGCGGCGCCGGATGAACGCGCAAAAGGACAGACAACAGTCGCCTTGCGTTAAACAAGCCGCTTGCTATCAGTCTTCCTGCTTCTCAAACACCCCTGAAGAGTAATCCGCCGCTCTTCTCGCAATTCAGTGCCTGCCCGCACTGGCCCGGGGTCGGACCACCAAAAAACAGCGGAAATTCCACCATTTATGGGACAGAGGATGCGTGTTATAACCCTGAAAATACGGGGACGCAATGGCGATTCCCGCAAACAAGCACCGAATCCGCCGACAATGACGGTTCAAAATGTCGCGCAGCAACCGCCGGACCTCACTTTATGACCATTTCAGCCATAGATCACGTGCAACTGGCCATGCCCATCGGTGCCGAAGATCAGGCCCGCGCCTTTTATGTCGGCATTCTGGGCTTTGTTGAGGTTGAAAAGCCCACCTATATGAAAGCCCGGGGCGGCATTTGGCTAAAAAGCGGCGGCGTCAATCTGCATATGGGCGTAGAAGACGGGTTCCGTCCGGCCCGAAAGGCCCACCCTGCCCTGATCGTCGATGACCTTGCCCAGTATGAGGCCTCGCTACGCGCTGCGGGTCATGACATCAGGCCTGACAAGCCTGTGCCCGGCTTTATCCGCTTTTCCAGCCATGACTGTTTTGGCAATCGGCTGGAATTCATGCAGGCGGCTGACCTGTAGCCACCCCAAAAAGAAAAACCGGCCACCCCCGCAAGGGAGTGACCGGCTTTCGACAAAGATGCCTTGTGAACTACTTGAGTTCGACAGTGGCGCCAGCTGCTTCCAGCTTTTCTTTGATTTCGTTGGCTTCGTCCTTGGAAGCACCTTCCTTAACGGCTTTCGGTGCGCCTTCGACAAGCTCTTTCGCGTCTTTACGGCCCAGACCAGTGATGGCACGGACTTCCTTAATGACGTTGATTTTCTTTTCACCTGCAGAAGCAAGAATGACGTCGAATTCGTCTTTCTCTTCAGCGGCTTCGCCACCTGCGGCGCCACCGGCAGCTGCAACAGCAACCGGAGCAGCGGCAGAAACGCCCCACTTTTCTTCAAGCATTTTTGACAATTCAGCTGCTTCCAACACTGTCAGTGCTGACAGGTCATCAACGAGTTTCTCAAGATCAGCCATTTTTTAGATCCTTCAATTTTCTAAAAGGCCGGGCATGTTATTCCATGTAACCCGGCAGGTTGTTTATAAGGTTTGCGTCTAATTCGAAATGAATTAGGCCGCGTCGCCTGATTGACCATAAGCGCCAAACACGCGCGCCAACTGACCGGCAGGTGCTGTAGTGACCTGAGCAATCCGTGTAGCGGGTGTGTTGAGCATGCCGACAATCTTACCCCGAAGCTCATCGAGTGATGGCAAGGACGCAAGCGCCTTAACACCATCAACATCGAGCACCGTGTCACCCATGATACCGCCGATAACGACAAGCTTGTCATTACCCTTGGCAAAATCAGAAACAACTTTAGGTGCAGCGACCGGGTCGTCAGAGTAGGCAATGGCCGTCGGCCCCGTGAACAGATCTTTGATCGGTTCGCAGGATGTGCCGTCAAGCGCGAGCTTTGTCAGCCGGTTCTTCGTAACTTTGAAGCCGGCACCTTGGTCTGCGATCTTATCGCGGAGGTCTGACACTTCAGGCACGCTGAGACCTTTATACTGGGTCACAACGACAACGCCTGCATCAGCAAACACACCGTTCAATTCGGCAACCAGGGCTTCTTTTTCCGCTCTGTCCACACTCTTCTCCGTGGCTATGACAGTTTACAAGTAAACTATCAGTTTCGCCTTGGACCAAAATTTCAGGAAGCAAGTTTGAAACCAGCGCCAGTAGCGGGGTGGTTTCTGGCAAGCGACCTGCTTTTCAGCCCGGTTCGCCTGTCCCCTATCGGATCAACCTTCATAAACATCAGAAACCCAAAGGGTCTGATCAATTCCGGTTACGCCGTCTCATGCAGGACAAATATTTAAGCCCGTTATCGAAATGCGGGGCTCCTGCAATCTTGGACAGGTTGCAAAGGCAAGACAGATCCGAAAACCCGTCTTCCTTGCGATGTGCGGCCCGCCACCAAGTGACAGGCCGAACAATCTTTCAAAAAGATGGCGCTAATTAACCGTTCAGGCTGGCCAAGTCAATATGTACGCCCGGCCCCATGGTGGAACTAAGTGACACACGCTTGACATAGGTGCCTTTTGCGCCTGAAGGCTTTGCCTTCATGATGGCAGCAAAGAACGCCTTCAGGTTACCTGCAATGGCTGCTTCATCGAAGCTGGCCTTGCCGATACCGCCATGAATAATCCCGGCTTTTTCGCAACGGAATTCAACTTCACCGCCCTTGGCGCCCTACACAGCTTCGGCCACATTGGGCGTCACTGTGCCGACACGCGGGTTTGGCATCAGGCCACGGGGGCCAAGCACCTTACCAAGCTTACCAACCACCGGCATCATGTCGGGGGTCGCAATGCAGCGTTCGAAATCGATGTTACCGGCCAAAATGGCGTCGGCCAGATCGTCGGCACCAACAATATCAGCACCGGCAGCCTTGGCTTCATCAGCCTTGTCACCCTTGGCGAACACAGCAACACGAACGTCTTTACCTGTGCCATTGGGCAGGGCAACAACGCCGCGCACCATTTGGTCCGCATGACGGGGATCAACGCCCAGATTGATTGAAACTTCAATGGTTTCATCAAATTTGGCATTGGCGAATTTCTTGACCAGCGCGACAGCGTCGTCGATTGAATAATCAACATTCTTATCAACTGCTTCGCGGATAGCCTTTGTACGTTTTCCAAGCTTAGCCATGATCGTTTACTCCTTCACCTCAAGGCCCATGGCGCGGGCGGAGCCTTTAATGCTCTCCATCGCGGCCTCAATGGTGCGGGCGTTCATGTCTTCGATTTTTTCTTGTGCGATTTCGCGAACCTGATCGACGGTTACGGAACCGGCAACAACACGGCTAGGCTCACCAGAGCCCTTTTTCAGCTTCGCAGCTTTCTTCAAGAAGAAAGAAACCGGGGGTTTCTTCATTGTGAAGGTGAAGCTTTTATCTGCATAAACAGTGATGGTCACGGGGATCGGCATGTTCTTTTCCATGCCGTCTGTCTTGGCGTTGAACGCCTTACAGAATTCCATGATGTTCACGCCATGCTGACCCAAAGCCGGGCCGATGGGCGGTGACGGGTTTGCGGCACCCGCAGGCACTTGCAGCTTGATATAGCCGTCAATCTTCTTTGCCATTGCTCTCTTCCTTAGCAGACAAAACCGCCCCACACATTGCTGCGCAGCACGTTCTTGCCGAATGAAGACCCCTACTTACACATGCAGGGATCGAGAGGTACGTGGTCCGACTTGCCAGGTCTTAGGCAATATCTCCCACATACATGAGTGATCATTTTTACAAAAACGACCAAAAACCGCTGTTTTCCGCGATAAACGGAAAGGTCAGGTTTTTTCAACCTGACTGTATTCAAGTTCAACCGGCGTTGCACGACCAAAGATCGATACTGCGACCTTGAGGCGCGCATTGTCTTCATCCACTTCTTCAACAGACCCGTTGAAGCTGGCAAAGGGGCCATCGCACACACGCACCTGTTCGCCAATTTCGAATGTGATGGACGGCTTGGGCCGTTCCACACCTTCTTGAACCTGGCTAAGAATGCGCATTGCTTCTTTTTCTGAAATCGGAACCGGACGCGTGCCTGAACCAAGGAACCCCGTCACTTTGGGTGTGTCTTTCACAAGGTGATAGGCACCGTCGGTCATTTCCATCTTGGCCAGCACATAGCCGGGGAAGAATTTACGCTCTGCGCTCATCTTCTTACCACGGCGCATCTGCACCACTTCCTCGGTCGGGACCAGCACTTCTTCGAACAGGTCGCTCATACCGTTTTGGGCAGCCGTTTCCTTGATGGAGGCGGCGACCTTCTTTTCAAAGCCTGAATAGGCGTGAATGATATACCAACGTTGGGCCATCTTAACGCCTCCCTAAAATTCCAGGCCAAGCAAGGCGGTAATGCCCAGCTTCAAAACCTGATCAACAGCCAAGAAAAACAGGGAAACAATCACGACCATCACAAACACCATCAAGGTGGTGGTCATGGTTTCCTGACGGGTCGGCCACGTCACCTTGGCAGTTTCCTGCCGTACCTGCTGCACAAATTGTGCAGGGTTGGTCCGCTTTTTCGGGGCCGCTGCCTTTTGATCTTTTTCTGCCATCTGGCTGTACCTAATTTCACTGTCGGCGGCGCACCGCCTTTTCTATTTTTACCGCATGGCAGGAGTGGAGGGACTCGAACCCACAACCCCCGGTTTTGGAGACCGGTGCTCTGCCAATTGAGCTACACTCCTATGCGGTGCTGCCGTCTTCCTATCACAACAATAACAAGACAACAAAGAACTGCGCCCGCCCGATTAACCGGACAGGCGCAACTCAATAACTTATTCTACGATAGCGGAGACGACGCCGGCACCAACGGTGCGGCCGCCTTCACGGATCGCGAAGCGAAGACCTTCGTCCATGGCGATCGGGCAAATCAGCTCGACATCCATAGCGATGTTATCGCCGGGCATAACCATCTCGGTCCCTTCGGGAAGGGACACAACACCGGTCACATCAGTTGTACGGAAGTAGAACTGCGGACGGTAGTTGGTGAAGAACGGTGTATGACGGCCACCTTCATCCTTGGTAAGGATGTAGGCTTCTGCCTTGAACTTCGTATGCGGGGTAATGGAACCGGGCTTGGCCAGAACCTGACCGCGCTCAACTTCATCACGCTTCGTACCGCGCAGAAGAATACCAACATTGTCACCTGCTTCACCGCGATCAAGCAGCTTGCGGAACATTTCAACGCCGGTAACCGTTGTTGTGGTTGTGTCTTTGATGCCGATGATTTCAATTTCATCACCAACAAGAATAACACCACGTTCAACACGCCCGGTCACAACCGTACCACGACCAGAGATGGAGAACACATCTTCGATCGGCATCAGGAAGTCACCATCAACAGCACGTTCGGGCTGCGGGATATACGCATCAACTTCGGCCATCAGCGCAAGGATCTTTTCCTTGCCGATGTTGTCGTCGCGGCTTTCCAAAGCGGCAAGCGCGGAGCCTGACACGATCGGGATATCATCGCCGGGGAATTCATATTCGCTCAACAGTTCACGAACTTCCATCTCAACAAGCTCAAGAAGCTCTTCATCGTCAACCTGGTCAACCTTGTTCAGGAACACCACAAGTGCGGGCACACCAACCTGGCGGGCAAGCAGGATATGCTCACGCGTCTGGGGCATGGGGCCATCAGCGGCGGAGCATACCAGAATGGCACCATCCATCTGCGCAGCACCGGTGATCATGTTCTTCACATAGTCAGCATGGCCGGGGCAATCAACGTGCGCATAGTGACGGTTGTCCGTCTCATACTCAACGTGAGCCGTGGAGATCGTGATACCGCGTTCACGCTCTTCAGGGGCCTTGTCAATATCTGCATAATCAGAAAACTCGGCGCCGCCAATCTCTGCAAGCGTCTTTGTAATCGCAGCCGTCAACGTCG
>SPJK01082786.1_pt1 | contig 18506 bp, 10 predicted proteins | sample 3741771 | NCBI WGS metagenome assembly SPJK01 (sample SAMN10925997, study PRJNA522277) | cold seep metagenome | isolation source: Elba SIP-enriched marine methane seep metagenome, extraction at timepoint T2 | place: Italy: coast of Elba, Mediterranean Sea
GAGATTTCACGCAATGCCGGATTACTGCTCAGGTCTAAATTAAAAGAGGAGAAATAACAGTTGGTCACCTGAAGCACTTCCAAGGCAGCAAAATCTTCGATACCGTCCAGCGACCCAAGATCTACATCGCTAATTTGGAGCATGGTAATTCCTGTTACATCAGTAGTCAGTACCTGTCCGTCCAGTGTACCTTCCGAGTCAATTCCCTGATCGATTAGTTCCTGTTCAAAAACAGCATCAGGGATGGCTGTGTATTGAGCGGTAGCAGTGCTCACAAAAAGAAGTAGCATAGCGCAAATACCCAACCACTCCTTAAACATGCTCAGAGTAGTCCAGGTAGGTCGATTTGGATTAGATGGTTTCAGTTTCATGGTTTTTTCTTTTTTGTAATTTTTCATAGGAAGAAGTCCAATGTTTTGTGTTTTTAGTTGATCAAATCCTGGGGTTCAGTGCTGTGTTTTTATAGTTGCATACTGCCACACCCCTGGTCTGCTGATCAGAGTGTGACCGTCTTGTTCGCATAGTTTTATTTCCTGAAGAAGAGCGTTGATCTCTTCCTTTGAGGCATGCTGCTGTCGAATGATCTCTTTGCTAAACCCTTCGAGCGCAAGCGCTATAATGCCGTTGGAAGTGGAATCGATAAAGGCAGAAGGTGCATAAGTAGCGAGCACCACTTCAAAGCCTTCCATATTGAGCTGCTCCGTCCATTCTGCCGAGGCATCCTGAGAAACATCTTCCAGTAAGCCAATCAACTCAGCAGCGCGGGAAAAAGCATGATTGTAGGGATAGATCTGATAGCCGGCCAATTGCATTACCTCAATCAGGAGCATGCCGCCAGGCTTTAATTTTCGGGAAAAGGCTTGTAGCAGCGGAGCTTGCTGCGCTCTTTCAAATCTCCAAGCGCGGGTGTAGATAAAATCAAAAGCCTTGTCCTCTGCTTCAAACAGCTCCACACAAGAACCAAAACGTACCCCGTCCTCCGTGGGCTTCCACTTTTGCACCCGAGCCTTCTCTAGTAGGACAGAGTCAGCGTCCAGACAAAGTAGGCGACTCTCCATGGGGAGCATGTTGGCAATCAGCAAGGAATCCTCTCCTCCGCCGCATTCCCAATGAAGCCCCACCAATTGTCCCTGATCAGCAAGATTTGTTTGCAACCATTCCTCCGTAACGGATGTATGCGTACGAGTGATCAATGGAACAAGATCCCGGCGAGCAGCATCTCCCAATTTGTAACTCTCCGAAGTCTTCGGATCATTGGAGCAATTCAGATTCATATGTGGATCGATAAACATGATGAGGCAAAGATGCCGGCAGGAAATCCATCATGCTTTACCGATCGTACAAATGACTTTACCTATCGTACGGAGGGGGTAAAAATCCTTTACCTATAGTACAAATTCACTCACGAAAAACCCAGCAAACAGCTGATAGACAACTATTTACAAGTCAACTTTACCAAACGTATCCAACACCTGAAAATCAGGCCTTTTTTCTGGATTCGCTGGGAGATTCGCCGAATGTTTCGGCATAGATGCGGGAGAAATAGGCTGGATTATTGATGCCCACTTCGTAGGCTACCTCGGAGACGTTGAGGTTGGTTTGCAGTAATAGTCCGCGGGCTTTGTCCATCTTGATCGAACGCACAAGTGTAGAAACAGGCTCACCGGTGAGCGCTTTGACTTTGTTGTACAACTGGGTACGGCTGATCCCCAGGGCGCGGTACAAATGAGGTGTACCAAAGGAGTCATCCGATAGGTTGTCCAGAATCAGTTGGCGGATTTTTCCGATGAAGACATCCTCCATATTTTGCGCAGTATTCTCGGCTATTGGCAAGGTTTGAGAAAGGTTACTATATCGCTCCTGCAGTTTCTTTCGAAGGGCCAACAACTGCTCTAATCGAACCAGAAGCTCTTCCTCATTGAATGGTTTAGGCAAATAGGCATCAGCTCCCCTTTGCAGGCCGTCCAACTTCGATTGAAAATCTGCTTTTGCGGTAAGTAAAACGATGGGGATGTGGCTGGTTCGTTCATCCATCTTCAGGGCATCACAAAGTGCAAAACCATCCTTCACCGGCATCATCACATCGCTCACGATCAAATCAGGAACCAGCTCGATAGCGTTATCAATCCCTTCTTGCCCGTTCACCGCCTCCAGTATACGGTAGTTTTTCTCTAAGGCGGCACGAAGGTACAGCCGCACATCGTCGTTGTCTTCGACGATCAAACAAGTAGGGGCATCATCATTAACTGCTGATGCAGCCGATGGAGAATTGGTTTCGGCCGCTACCTGCGGGACAACATCGACCTCTTTTTCGATCGATTTGCCAGGAGCGGCATTAGCTGTCAAAACAGCGGCTTGTAACGGAGCGCTCCGGCTAACCGGGAATCTGACCTCAAAGGTGGTTCCTTTTCCAGGCGTACTCCCCGCAGTAATTGTACCATGCAGCACTTTGATCAACTCCTTAGTCAGAGCTAGTCCAATCTCCGATCCCTGTGGCTTTTGCGAAGCAAGGTTTTCTACTTGATAAAAGCGGTCAAAAATATGGGGTAAGGCTTCTGGGCTGATCCCCTGTCCGGTATCCCGAACCTGGATGAATAACACCTCCGAGTCATCCAGATTCTGCTGTTCAGCTATAATATAGATATCATCCCCCTGATCCGTGTATTTGATGGCATTGGACAACAAATTGGAAAGAATATGGAGCAGCTTATCAGGGTCGTGATCCATGCTTAGTTCCTCGGTTTGCTGCAGAAAATGAACTTTCACTCCTTTCGCCAGCGCCATCGGAGAAAAGGATTCGACGATGTAGGCTAGGTAAGGCATAATATCAGCCTGAACCATATTCACTTTAAGTGCACCGGATTCCAACTTTCGCAGGTCCAAAATCTGATTGATGAGGGAAAGCAGTTGTTGGCTGTTCCGCTGGATCAGATCGATTCCTTTAGAAAGCCACTTATCCGGATCGTTTTTGATCTGGCCGGCCATACCGGAGATAACCGTTAAGGGTGTACGAAACTCATGCGAAATATTAGTAAAGAAGCGAGACTTCATAACATCCATCTCTTTCAACTCCGCTGCTTGTTGCTCGATCAGCAACTTGTCTTCCTGAATTACGCGCGTCCGTTTTTCTACTTCTTCCGTTAATCGCTTTTTCTCGGTTAGAATCCTGCGTACCCATAAGAAGACGATCAGTATTATTGGAATTGAACAAAGCAGATAAAACCAGGCCGTCTTGTAGAAAAACTGTTTGACCCGGAAGGGAACAATGATCAACTCATCGATATGTTGCCCCTTATGATCGGTACCGCGGATAACCAGTTGGTGCTCCCCTATGGGCAAATTATTCAAGGACAGAGATGAATTATTGCCAATACTTATCCAATTGGATTCCTTGATATTGCCTGGATCGAACTCATTACCGCGAATGACCTGGTAGGTATACGTTGTGCTTTCCGAGTGCACATAGTCGGACGTGGCAAAATTTACACTTAAATATCGCTGATTGGCCGGGAGGATAATCTCCCCCATTTCTTCAAATTGTCCTACCTGTAAAAAGTCTTCTTGCAACTCGGGGTCGAAGTAACTGACTTCTGTAAGGTATAGCTGTAATCCTCTTTTCTCCAGATATAGTGGCTTAATGAGTTCCGGATAAAAAACATTGATCCCAGACACGGATCCGAATACCAGCCTTCCGCCGCTCATTTTCAGATAGGAGTAGCGGTTGAATTCCCGATGCGAAAGACCGTCTTTCTCCTGCATTTTGAATAGTACAGAGCCGTCTGCAGAAAGCACTGTTATGCCAGAGAAAGTAGATACCCAGATATCGCCATCTTCGTCCGGAAGGATACCGACCACCGTATTATTCGATAAGCCTTCTTCTACATCAACGATTTGTATGGATTCATCGGCCGGATCGTATAGGTGTAGCCCACCTGCCATCAAGCCCAACCACCATCGTCCATCAGTTGCCTCATAGATGCAGACTACGCGGTCATCCAATAACCCATCTTTTTTATGGATGTGCTGAACTTCTTTAGAACTAGGGTCTATTCGCCAAAGTCCGTTAGTAGATGCGATCAGGAGCTGGCCGTCCCGACTGATGATCAATTCATTAGCTGCTCCCCCTACATTCAAGATCACTCCTTCGTGGATAAACGGCCGCAGCGTTCTCTGGTCAAGGTCATAAGTATAAAGCTCATAACTGGTAGTTACCAGCGCCACTGTTTTATCATCCAGGAAGGTAAATTTGTCAAATTCATGGCCAATCGAATAGCGCCTGGCCGAACGCTCGGAAATGTTGCAACCGATAAGTTCATCTTGCTCTGAGGCAAACCATACCCAACCTTGTCCACGATGGATGATTTGCGAATACGGAGCGGTAGCATAGGAATCTCCGGTCAAGAACCGGCCAAGGTCGTCCGCTTCCAGCATGCTATTGTCTTGTGTCAAATCTGTGGCTTGGCAATGGCTATCATCCATAGTCACCAGTAAGGTATGCTGATCCTGCTCTACGATCCCTCTGGCGCCTCTCCCCTGCAATCGCGCTTCAATAGGTAGCTTCGTTTCAATTTCAATGGCAAAGAACCCCGCATCCGAAGAGATCAACGCTTCTTTTTTGAAGTTCGAACTAGCAGCCCAATTGGCTCCCACAGACACGGACTCCGGCAATAAACTTCCATACCGGCTTTCTCGAGAAACGGTGGCCATAACCGGTGTATAGTCAAACAGCTGCCCTTGTTCATCCAGTAGCCACAATGCTTGCTCAGGTAGATCTTCAGGGGTGTCCCACAGTAGGTTGAACAAGATATTCCCCGACTGATCCTTATGAAATTTCAGGGAAGCCATAAATTCAGAAGGAAGCAGTTGGAGCAGGGCATTAAGCCTGTTATTAGGCGATAACTTTTCGCTGACTGGATCAAAATCGAAGAATTGATAATCCTTGTAAAAGAGTAGTGTGCCCTGATCGGTAGTTGTAAAATTGACGAAGTAAGAAGTCGAACGCTGCACACCTGTCAACTCTTCCCATCTAATCAACTTAGAAGAATTCGATTGTAGGTCATAGCGAACAAATCCCTCATTTTCATGAAGGAACCATAGCACCGAACCCATTCTCACTGATGGGGTGAGAAAATCAAAGTCGCCCTCCGACATCAGTAAAGGAATGGCATGTAACTCCTCGATCCCTTCAAGCGAAGCCCTGTAAATGAAATAGGAAGAAGGCCCCTGTGTGAGGATAAGCAGGCCATTTTCATCAGCTTCCAGTGTAATCACCCTTTCTTGTTCACGAAAAGTGAATATTTCACTTTCTCCAGCTGCCTGCTCATAAAGAAAAACCAGATCAAGATTCAGGTTAGCACCAAAAATTTGGCCCGCATCATTGATTCCCTTAACAAACCAGGTCGATGACGGGCGCTGGCCATCCGTTTCGGTCAAGGTATAGACGTAAGATCGTTTCGTGTCAAATTGAAAGAAGAGATCTCCTTCCAGAACACTCATATGCCTACAGGGATTTAGCCAAAGGCGGCCGGCTGGGTCTAAGAAAACCTCCTCCAGGCAAAATACCGGCAGCCCATCTTCAATATCATAGGTGGTGAATGCAGATGGATAAATAGAAGGAATAGGTAAAGCACCTTGGGCTGAGCTATCGGGAAGCTCTATCAGCCAGAACAATAATATGATCAAAAACGCCCTCTTCATCTATGCTGAAAAGAAAATAATCCAGTTAATCTTGCCTACAGGCAATTCACCCAAAAGGTAGCTCCGAATAGCGTATAGCACCTAAATTATCTTCCATCTAAAGAACGACTACAGGTGCAGCTACTTTCCAAAGGTAAAATTTTTGTACTCAGCATACGGATAGTATCTAAGGTGGTCCGGAAGAAATCCGCTCTGTAGGTCAACTTTGCCAAACTTCTATTGCTCTTGTGACCGCTTTACTCCATCTAAAGATCCTTCATTGATCTATTTTTATAGGCATCGTAAAACTTCATCCCCTCTTGAGAGTTCTCTTTTAATAGGTTCCTTAAACACATCATTCTCAAAAACATCCTTCATGGCACTATCAGATCAAATCCCCGTCGATTCAAATTTCAACCGTAAAAGCACCGGCCAGGAGGTTCTGGCAGAAGTCGACCTCAACGGAAAAACGGCCATCGTCACTGGTGGGTATAGCGGCATCGGACTCGAAACCACCCGCGCACTTGCTGCCAAAGGCGTGAAAGTGATCGTACCAGTCCGCTCGGTACAGAAGGCTGCCGATAGCCTGGCCGATATCGAAGGTGATGTCCAGACAGTTGCCATGGACCTTAGTGACCTTCAATCAATCCGCGATTTCGCTAGCCAAATGACCACGGAATTGGGTCACTTGGATTTCCTGATCAACAATGCCGGCATCATGGCCTGCCCGGAGACCAGACTTACTCCTGGTTGGGAGTCGCAGTTTGGCGTCAACCACATGGGGCATTTTGCCTTGACGAATGCTCTCATGCCCTTATTGACCAGAAGCCCTGGAGTGCGGGTCATCAGCCTGAGCTCTACTGCCCACAAGCTTAGCCCTATACGTTGGGAGGACTACAATTTTGAGGGCGGCAGCTATGATAAATGGGTCGCCTACGGCCAATCCAAAACCGCTAACGCACTCTTTGCCAATGCCCTTTCTCGCCGACTAAAGGAGACTGGCGGACAAGCCTTCGCCGTGCATCCTGGCGGCATTTTCACGCCCCTGCAACGCCACCTACCTAAAGAAGAGATGGTTGCCCTGGGCTGGATCGAGGAAAATGGAGAGCCTACCGCTTTAGCCAAGCAAGGCTTTAAATCACCAGAACAAGGCTGCTCCACTACGCTCTGGGCTGCCACCTCTGCCTTACTCGCCGATAAGTCGGGCGTGTATTGCGAAGACTGTAACATTGCTGCTCCTACGCAGTCAGACAGCCCAATGGCGCGCTATTTTGGCGTTGAGCCGCACGCTTGTGATGATGATGCTGCGGAGCGCTTGTGGCAGATCAGTGAGGAGCTGCTTAGCGATGCCTGATGCATCAAAGTAGCCGCAGGGCACACAGCGTACACCGAACAGCCGGTAACGGTTATGTTTAGGGGAAATGCCTGAAAACATTCCTTGCATTGAAGTATTTTTTCTGGCCGTTCAATCCGGGGCAATCAGCCTTACATTTGTGACACGACCCTTTTCATCACCTAATTACCATGCCGAACCGGATAACCCAGTTGTGCCCATACCAGGATACCCTCGTCTAGAATGGCGGTCTTTTTGAAACCGTATTCTCTCAACTTACTGATTACTTCTCCGGAAGCGGCATGGGGGCAGGCGCAATAGGCAACGATCCAGGTACTGTCGTTGGGTATATCCTCCACAAAATCTTCGGGTTCTTCGTAGTAAGGAACGGGAATCGCCCCCGGAATGTGAGTCTGCCGCCAGGCTACCTCCGACCGGGCATCAAGCACGATTAAACGCATACTATCTTGCAGCGCTTTATTCAATTGCTCAGCGGATAGGTAAAGCCCCTCCCGCAGCTCAAAATCGGGATCATTGCGGTCGGGATTCAGGACGTAATCTTCGGGGGTTGGTATGCTTACCGTATCCCCTTTGGGTACCTCCCAACCCGATGCCCGACTCCTGAGGAATGCCGTTAGCGCATCTATTTCAACCTTATTGAGACTGTCTTTAAAGGCCGGCATTAGTGTACTGTCTCTCCCTTCTGCGATGGCATAACGCAAAAACTCATCCGTTGCCGTTGCCAACAGCATGGGGTTCCCCAATGCAGGTGCAGAAATGCCCTCTCCTTTTGCTCCATGGCAGGCGGTACATTTTTCCGCATACAGTATAGATCCCAGTTCTACATCCCCCACCACGGGTTCCCGTGATAATTCGATCGGTTCTTCCACGCCACTTTCTTCGTACAGCCATTTCAACAATAACTCGATCTCTAGAAATTCCATGGGGCCGCCCCGTTCATCATAATAGCCGGCCATAGCCGTATTGGCCCGCCCATATTGGATGGTATACCTAAGAAAGTTGGATGATTGGGAAGTGGCCATCAAGGAGTGGGAACGTAACGAGGGCGAAAAATCAGCTGCGTATCCTTCGCGGTTTTCTCCATGACAAAGCGCACAATATTTCAGATACAAGCCTGCTGCGTGCTCCTGGGCGACACTATCGAGTTTTGCTCCAAAATTCAGTGTTAATTTTTGGGCCAGGAGGGCTTGCTCTGCTGATTCTTCGATGAATTCAAGTTGAACGCCGTGGGCATATTCTTCTAAGACCGTTAAACGATTGGGTACAGAATCCTGTAAGAGTGCATCCGAGGGTAAATTTTCTTTCAGAAGATCGTGAGTGGCCGTAAGGTCTTTCACCTCAAAAACGATGGCAAACACCCCGGAACCGCGCTGCTCGAGGAACCCGGCAAGCGCATCATCAGGTGATTGGGGAGTAATAATATGCAGCTCTTGATTCCTTTTCAGCTGAAAACGCGCCAGGTTTTCAGCTGGATCTTCTTCCAATTCAGTAAGCCCCATTTTTTGAATTTCCTCGCGTGCAACAGCCAGGTCCTCTACCACCACTTTGATAGCAGTTATTCCCAGCGCTCCATTGGGATGCATGCTGAATTGTCGTGACATATTGTAAAAGCTGTTCCACTCATGCATTCGCTCATACGGAAAGGTAGCAAACTCCACGAATTCCGGAAGGTGCTTCGGTAGCCCCCTGTTGGCAAACCCTGCCGTGAATACCAGGTCGTCTTGCTCCTCCCAGGCTGAGCTCGGCGGAGATGAATCGGGTATCGAATAAGAACTGACCGAATCCATTTCGAAACCCTGAGCGGAAAGCCAGCCATGTGTACTATCAGCCGAGGAGGTGGATAGGGAGTACATCCCTATACCTTCATACTGGTCCAGAAAATTCCGGATTAATGAACCTTTGCCGGTCACCACAATGGAATCCTCGACCGAAAGCAGTTGAATAGATGACATGTTTGGAAAAGTAATCGTAGAAACAATACTTCCTTCAAAGTCGCCCGCCTGGAACTCTTTGGTCTCTCGGATAGAGAACCCAAGAACTTCCGTGAAATACCTTTGTGTACTATCCAGGTCTTGTACCAATAAGGTTGTACTGCTAATGCCATATCCACTCCCCATCAGCGCGGCTGAACGGTCTATTGTTTCAGCCTTTCCGTATGTGCAGGAAGATATTGATCCCAAAAGGCAAAACAGGGTGATACAGGCAGGAATTAGGGTTAAAAGCGTTTTTTTCATTATTTCGTCTTGTTTCGATGTGGACTGGCGGGATCGTCCTAAAGAAACTTTTAGACCTTCGTGTCGTTTTCTACAGCACGTTGATTAGCTTTCGTGACCCCGTATTGAGAAGATAAACGAACAGGGTACTTAAGCAGTAGCGTCACCGACATACTGTTTAATAGGATTCCTCTCTTTCCAATCTCTATTCGACTAAAAGTAGTACCAAATTCCCGTTTCACAAAATACTAATCCATCAATTCCGCGGCTAAGGGGCTATTGACCAGAAGCAGCCAGATCAACCTCCTTCCATCAACTCCGTAAGCTTTTCGGGATGTTCATCATTCGCCACGCTCCCACTCGACTTGGATGTCTATACCGAGGCTTCGGTCAGTATGAGTTGGCTGGATAGATAGGAGCATTTAACGTTCGGGTAGTGTACCAGATGTAAGGCTGAGATGCGTAAAATTTGGACAGTGCGTATTTTGAAGTGACTAAACTTATGAAATACGTATACACTGCCCAAAATGTCTTAGCCGAAAGATAAAGAAAAACGGCTTTACCCACTATGGCAAGCAGAATCATAAATGCAAGGAGTGTGGTCGCCAATTTGTGGCTAACTCATCTCACTACATTGATTCGAAACGCCGTACTTATATTGAAAAAGCGCTAAAGGAGCGATTGAGTTTGCGGGGTATCACTCGCGTTTTCGGTGTCAGCCTTACTTGGTTGACAGCCTACGCCAAAAGCGTCTGGCAACAAGCTCCAGATGACCTGGGCGCGCGACCATCAATGTTGGAGATTGACTCCTTGGAGGAACTGGAAGACTTTGGTATTCAGATGGATGAAGTATGGTCTTTCGTAGCCACTAAGATCAATAAGGTATGGATCTGGCTGGCATATGCCCCGTGGAAGCGCCAAGTGATCGCCTTCCATTTAGGTCGGCGAGATACCGCTAGCGCCAAGGCTCTTTGGAATCAGATTGTTGTAGAATGGCAAGAGCATTGTTGCTTTGATACGGATGATTGGAACGCCTACAAAAAAGTGCTGCCCGCTGAACGACATTACATTAGCAAGGAACTGACTCAGCATATTGAACGATTTAATGGCACCCTGCGCCAGCGATGCAGTCGGGTGGTGCGCAAAACACTTTCATTCTCTAAGAAAATGGAAAACCATTACTTGGCATTGAAGTATTTTTTCTGGCAGTTCAATCTTGAACAGTCAGCCTTACATTTGTGACACTACCACTACATCATCCACTACCCGCCAACCCGCTGTACTGCCCGTTTTATCGAAATCAAAGATCGTCATAGGATGGAGTAGGAATATAGGTAAGAAAAACAAGATTACGCACTTCATGTTTGGAAAACCACGAATAGCCGAAAAGGTTTGTCGGCGAGCTATTTGAAGCTCAACATTTCTTGATGTGCATTTCCTAAACAGCCAGGAACACTTCTTCTCTGAAAGCGCTATATTTATCTGCCGCCATGGGGGCCTAAACAGCTCGACATGGCAAGGCATAGATGCATCCGGTTTCGTAAACGGCAACGAATTTCAGCATCGAATACCACCGAAAAATAGCGCAACATGAATAGAAGAAGTTTTGGCAAGAACCTTGGCTTGGCATCCGGTTTATTGGCCATGGGGGCCTTGGAGGCCTGCCAACCTGCCCAAACAGAAGAAGGTATGCCGCAGGATCAGGATTCAACAACCAACACCAGCGGGGTTTCTCCGGAACTTTCCCAACGGATGTACGATAAGGCCTTGGCCATTACGCGCTCCAAAGTACGCGGAGGCGATTCGGAAGCATTCTTCAAGGAGCCTTTCATTGATGCTGCCTTCAGTAAGAACATCTTTCTGTGGGACACCTGCTTCATGTGCTGCTTCTGCAAGTATCATCTCGACGAACTACCCGTCTACCAGGCTCTCGATAACTTCTATGATTTGATGCAAGAGGATGGCTTTATCTGCCGGGAGTATCGTCATACCGGTGAAGCTCTGTGGACGAAAGATCACGCGGTTTCGATCAACCCTCCCCTACTCGCGTTTGCCGAGCTGGAAATATTTGGCGTCAGCCAAGACCTGGATCGTCTGCGCGAGGTCTACCCGATACTGAAAAAGAACTTTCAATTCCATGTGGATCGCTACATGATGGAAGATGATCTCTTCTATGGCGACACCATGGGCCTTGGTATGGATAACATCTTGCGTTCACCTGCCGGCTGGGAACCAAAAGAAGGCAACGGCTGGACGCACCATGAACTAGGCGAGCGGCTGGCCGCTATGAATGTATCCGACGAGGAGAAACTCCAGTTCTTTGTCACTGAATACGTCAACACTAAAACCGGCGTCTGGAATACGCAGGGCCGACAAATCGACTTCAGTGCGCAGATGGCAATGTATGCCTTACAATTGAAGGAAATCGCCTCGAAAATCGGCCAAGAGGAAGACATCAGTGCCTACGATGAATTTCACGCCAAAATGAAGGCGGCATTGAATGAACTGTGCTGGAATGAAGAAGATGGCTTCTATTACGACCTCGGTTTTGGCGAACAGATTCCCAGGAAACACATCGGCATGTACTGGGCCTTACTGGGTGGCATCGTTCCGGAGGATCGCTTAGCAAAATTCATCAGCCACTTGACGGACCCCAACGAATTTTACCGCAAAACACCCCTCCCAGCGCTGGCCGCTTCGGAACCTGATTATGTCGGCTGGGGCGATTACTGGCTGGGAGGTGTCTGGGCTCCAACCGTGTACATGGTTCTCAAAGGCTTGACTGCCGTAGGTGAGGATGCGCTTGCCCGTGATCTGGCGGCGAAAGTATACGAGAACGTCGCTATCGTTTTCGAGGCGACGGATACCTTCTGGGAGAACTATGCGCCAGACCTCATTTCCTATGGTATGCCGGCTAAGCGGGACTTTTGCGGTTGGACGGCTTTGATTCCAATCTCGGTGTATAAGGAATATATTCTCTGATAAACGGCCTTAGGTAATGGCAATTGGTAATTAGAAGGAGAGGCAAAAGAGACTTAGTGGTATTTCACACTTTCCCCAACAGCCACTTTCTCTCCCGCAAATTCGTTTTTGCTTGAATCTCTTGTTCTAAGGCTAGCGGTTTATAATTCTTTCGCACAAGTTTTCTCGTTAGTTGAATGAAGTTTCGGTAAGCTTCTTTCTGAGGATGAGGTATTAGCTTATTCCGTTTAATTAGCTTTTCAAAAGAGATAAGCAGAGAATGAAGTGCTTCTAATTCGCCTAGTTCAAAATAGAGCTTCAGTAATAACTCTTTCGACCACAACTTGTAGGAGATATCCGAAAACTCCACCTTATTAAGATGGATCATTGCTTGCTCGTAATTATTCTTGGCGTAGTAAAAGGCCGCTAGATTATAGTAGTAGGCATCTCTATACAGATGGGTGGGAAGCTTCGATGCAAATTCTTCCATAAATTGCTCTACCCATTGATGATGACCCAATGCTAAACCGAGCTGAATGACATTTTTGTACGTCCAAGGGGAAAGTAAGCCTCCTTCCAATAGCGTATCGTTTTTGAGACCACTGGTGTAAAGTGCCAATAGTTGTTCCTGGAATGGATGGCCGGCACCTATTTTTCGCACACAATAATTGATCGCAAACAAAAACAGTTGTTTCAGATCAGCGGGATGGACATGCGTCGCATATTGATCTAAGAAGATCTTAAACTGATCATAGTAGCCGACTTTCTCTTCATGTACGAGCATCTGGGCCAATTGCCAATAGATCTGAATATAGGGCTCCTCTTGGTATTGTCTATTCTTTAACAAAAGCTCCAGCTGCTCAAATTCCTGTATGCTATAGGACTGCGGAAACTTCTTCTGCCGATCAAGGATCTCAACCAGAAATTTGAGTTTCTTAATCAGGTAAAACAAGTCTAGTCCAGAAGAGGCTTCCTGAATAGCGTTATGCGCTACTCGTAATCGCTGTAGTAGAAACCGGTCATTCTCTGTCTTTGCAAATTCAAATTGTTGGTAGTGAAACTGGTCGTCTCTATACTTGAGCTGGGAAATAGCTTGAGACAACTGTTTTTGCTTAAAAGAATAATGCTTTGCCAAGTCACGCTCCAAGTAGGTGTTCAAGAGCCATTGCTCCCGCTCAAGCTTACGGCTTTTGATTGTCTCATGAGCTAGAAACTGCTCTACCAATCGAAGGAGATAGTTTTGTAAGTGGTTAAAATCCGCTTTATCGAAAGGCCGCTTTGGGAAGACACGCTGAAAGACCGTTTGCTTATTAAGCGGACTAACCTCAATCTCGGGTAGTAATCCTACCAAATAGTCGTAAAGCAAAACGAGTCTATCATCCTTGTTGAAATAAGGGGATCGTACGAAATCGGTGAGTCGAATGAGTTCATCTTTACTCAGTGCTTTTAACAGCAGTAGGAGTTTGCTTTTCTTCAAGGAGCCATTTTTTTGGGGATTTTACACATTTCGTCATTAAACCTGTTCAAATTTATAAGCTCACCTGAAAATAAGCTACCGATTTAATTTCAAAAATATTTTTCATAAAAAAAACATAATCAGATATTTATAATCTAATAGATAGATAAAAACAATTATCTACACCGATTATTAAAAAAAAATGTAGTTGATTCAAGCCTCACCATCCGCTACTTTTGCATCATCAAATCTGATCAAGCATGCGCCCTATAGCACAGTTGATTCTATTGGTATTTGGTCTCTTGATGGTTTCCACTTCTACTGCCCAAGTTTGGCCAGGTGATATCAACGATAATGGTGAGGTCAATTCAGTAGACATCCTATACTGGGCGCTGAGCAATAACACCGATGGCCCAATCCGCACCAACGGCAGCATACTTTGGATGGCTCAAGCAATTGCCCCCCCTTGGTCAGAAACGTTTGCAGACGGGCAGAATTTCGCCTTTGCAGATTGTAATGGAGATGGTCAAATTGATCTAGTTGACAAGATAATTATCCAACTCAATCAAGACAGCTCTCATGCTCCCTACTTCGGCGAAGATTTCTCTACTGGCGTCCAGGGTGACGCCCCCCCTTTATGGCTAGGACATGCTATCGAAGAGCCCATTGAAACGACTGTCGGGAGTCACCTAAAAATCCCGGTACACCTAGGCAGTGCGTCATTTCCTGTCGAAGATTTTTTCGGCATCGCTTTCAGGATCATGATCGACACTGGCTTTATCGGCAACATCCAACCTACCTTCGAAAAAGAAGAGGGCGACTGGTTGTTTGAAGAATCCTCCATTTCCATCTTAAACCTGGACGCGCAATTCCAAACTCCGGGGAAGATTGGCTTTGAAGTTGCTCTTCATCTTCAAGATCCTACTCAAACGATCAATGGCTGGGGGCAAATTGGAGACTTATCGATCATTATCGAAGATGATCTCACCTTGTTTCAAGTAGATACCACCATCCAAGCAAATATTGAGCCGCTTCGGATGATCGACAAGCAATTGCATACGCTGGAAATCGCCAACGACACCCTTGATATCATCATCTACCAAGACAGTTTACACATGCTGCTTGCAGAAGAACAACCTCTTCTTGATAGAAAAATTGAGTTGAAACTGTATCCCAATCCCGCCTTGGAACAACTAGAAATTGAATGGCCAACGCAGGAAATTGCATCAATCGAAATCTACAACACCCTAAGTCAAGTCAGTTTTCGACAGGCCTTCCCCACCACTAGTAGCAGGAAAAAAGTAGACATCTATGAACTACCCCCTGGCCCCTATTGGATTAGGATATGGTCTACCTCTGGCAGTTCCGCCCAATCTAGTTTCATCAAAATTGGAACACGCTGAGGCTAGACGAAACTGCATTGATCATTACTACCACAACCCGTTGAGTCAATAGGTAAAACCACAAGCTATACGGCGTCTTTTCAACGCTAAAGCACTGGGCTTTAGGTTGGCTTTTATTGCTAATTGATTTAATTCACACACGAAATATCGCTGCACCATGAAGTACTTTACTATTCTTTTTATTGGCCTTTTGGGCTTCCAACTGCCCGCGCAAATCATAATTACCGATGATGATCTGCAAGGTGGCAACATCTACAATTGGACGAGTGACAACACCTATGTTCTAGACGGATTCGTCGTTCTTGAGGAAGGTGGCGTCTTAAACATTGAAGCAGGGACTGTCATCAAAGGAAAGATCACTCCATCAGTCGGACTCTCCACCTCTTCTTCACTAGTCATTGCCAGAGGAGCAACGATCAATGCAGTTGGAACAGCCGATGAGCCGGTAGTCTTTACCACTGAAGTCGACGATGTTACCGATGATAATGACATTACCTTCGCTGATCGAGGGTTATGGGGTGGGTTAGCGGTTCTAGGCGATGCTCCGATTGCTGCTGACAGCACGTCTGTGGCCTTTCTTTCGCTTGACGCACTTGGTTTGTTCTATGGTGGAGAAAACGCAACAGATAACTCTGGCACCCTGCAGTATGTATCCATCCGTCATTCTGGCGCAGAAACTTTCCCAGGAGAAGAAATGGATGGCCTTTTCCTAGGAGGAGTAGGATCCCAAACGGTAGTCAGCAATATCGAGGTCTATGCTGGGCAAGATGATGCGATCACTATCTCCGGAGGGACGGTAAATCTCAAATACCTGACGGTTTCATTCAATAGCGATGAGTCCATTGACTGGGATCTGGGTTGGCGCGGCAAAGGCCAATTCTGGCTTGCCCTGCAAGATGAAACAAGCAATAGATGCGGTGAGCACGATGGCGGCAACCCTGATCTTGCCGAGCCATTTTCTCGTCCGATTATCTCTAACGTCACCTACATTGGGCCAGGCGCCGATGTCCTTAACTCTGCTTCAGAAGCATTGATCTTCCGCGATCGTTCAGGAGGCGTCTATACAAACAGCATTTTCGTCCATTTCCCCGCCTACGCCATTAATGTCGAAGATCGAACAGACATCTCTGATTCATATGACCACCTGCAAACTGGTAATTTGCTCTTCAATTGCAACTACTGGTGGGATTTTGGTGCTGGTGACGCTTGGGCAGACCTGGTAAATATCTCTTCGATGTATGAGGATCAATCTGCCGCTCTCTTAATCAATATGTTGGAATCCAATGACAATACAATTGCGGATCCACTGCTGGTAGATTTGAACTCAGAACCCGAGCTTTTCGATCCTCGCTTGAGTCCAGGAAGTCCAGCCTTAAATGCTGGATGTATTCTGGATGATCCATTTTTTGACCCGGTCAGCTATGTCGGTGCATTCGATTCAGAAACAATTTGGCTGCAGGAATGGACAGGCATGGATGCCAATCAGTTCTTTTCTTATGTCACCTCGACACAAGCCATTACCGAAGTTGCTGACATCCTGGTGTATCCAAATCCGACAAGAGACATTCTTACGATAGAAGGCTTAAGCGATAACTCAGTTATTCGCTTGTTTTCTATGGACGGACAGTTGCTCCAAGAGCAGCTTGTAAGAAATCAAATCCATACACTTAACATCACTACTTTCCCTAAAGGCTTGTACTTACTACAAGTGCAGTCGGCAGAGGGTATGAACACCAAAAAGGTAATCAAGGCAGAGTAACAAAAACGCGCGCTCTGAGGTCCAATATTTGATGTAATTTGAACAATAGAGGTGCAACAGCATATTCGCTTTGCGCCTCTTGTTTTATTTTATCAGATAGACCGCATTTTATCGATCATCTAATAACAACTCCTTTTTACAGCTTACCTTTTGCTTGCGGCACTTTCCCATGCTAAACGAACGGTATTCACACTCTGCTCTCCATCCGCTCTATATTTTCTAACTCCTCCGCTTTTTAAGTCGCTTCGCATTCCCTTTTAGCACTAGGTTCTAAACACAAAAAAGGAGGTGGCTCCACCACGAGTCACCTCCCACTAGGACTTTTAATAAAAAAACTAAACTGTCTACTCAGTCACAAATCTTTATGATCGCTTTTTCACTCATATCATTATATAGTGTTTGCACAAATATAAATTAATTTGCAACATTGTTGCATTTCCATGCTTCATTCCTGCTTCATTCCCAAAATTCAGGGAGCCGGACCATCATACAAGCATGTTTGCCTGCACAAGAGGCTTATCTATACAGAAAGGATTGGGCCAATAGTCCGCAATACATCACAGCAGTTTCGGACATCTATTTGATATCACTATTCCTTCTAATATTTCCACTCTATACGTACAATTATTGCTGATCCTTCGTTTCAGTATTATCTTGGCATCATTCACAACCCAAAACTACTCAACTATGAAATGCCTTAAATCATCTCTATTACTACTACTCTGCCTACCCTTGATGGTTTCCTGCGTGAGTAAAAAGAACTATGAAGCCCTGCAGGCACAGCTCGAAGCTGCCAATCAACTGGAAGAGCAATCAGCAGCGGATATCGGCCGACTGTCGCGTCAGTTGAACACCTGCGAACAAGACCGCTCACGCCTCACAGCCCAACTGGATGGCCGCGATGCCCAATTGCAGCAGCTCAGGGACCAACTCGATGACGCGATCGATCAACGCAACCGCATCTCCAACCAACTCGATAATGTAACGGTGCTCTCGCAATCGGCCTCCGATAATGTGTCCGAAACCCTGGCGCAACTGCAAGGCAAGGACCGCTATATCCAAATGCTGCAGTCGGCCAAAACCCGTGCCGACTCGATCAACCTGGCACTGGCCGTCAACCTCAAAGGCGTACTGCAGGAAGGTATCGCAGATGAGGACGTAGAGATCGAGGTAGACAAGACTGTGGTGTTCATCAACCTCTCCGACCGGATGCTCTACGAGAGCGGCAGCTATACGATCACCAGCCGCGCCAACGAAGTGCTGGGTAAGATTGCGCAGATCGTCCAGTCGCGCCCTAATTTCGAGGTGATGGTGGAAGGCTATACCGACAATGTGCCGATCAGCAACAGCTGTGTAAGCGACAACTGGGATCTCAGCGTTCTGCGCGCGACTTCTGTTGCCCGAGCCTTGCAGACCACCCACGGGGTGGACCCCGACCGCCTGATCGCCGCCGGCCGTGGCCAGTATAACGCACTGGCGACCAACGAAACGGCTGAAGGCCGCGCCACCAACCGCCGCACACGGATCATCATTCTGCCGAAACTGAACCAGTTCTACGATCTGCTGGATCCGGAGCAGGCGGCAGCGCCGATTGAGGAGTAAGCTTATCTCTAAGAGCCTGTTGGGAATTTAGTAACTGGCCTACAAACGGCCCATTTTCCTCAATTCTACGTTGCAAAAATCC
>SPJK01054457.1_pt1 | contig 18489 bp, 19 predicted proteins | sample 3741771 | NCBI WGS metagenome assembly SPJK01 (sample SAMN10925997, study PRJNA522277) | cold seep metagenome | isolation source: Elba SIP-enriched marine methane seep metagenome, extraction at timepoint T2 | place: Italy: coast of Elba, Mediterranean Sea
ATGCAAGAAGACGAAGCCACTGCGGTTTAGACTTAACTCTCGTTACTTGTATTTAAACACAAACTTCCGACCAATCGGATTGAATAAAGCAAAAGGATAAGAGCATGTCGACTGACATGATGCCAACCGAATCGACTACGGGTGAATCAGTACCTGAGGATATCAACAAGTACGATTTCGTAACGGAAACAACGGGCGTCTTTAAAGCACGTAAAGGCTTGGATGCCGAGGTTGTTCGTCAGATTTCAGAGATGAAGGGCGAGCCTGAATGGATGCTTGAGTTCCGTCTGAAGTCGCTAGAGATTTTCGAATCAAAGCCAATGCCCGAATGGGGCGGTAACATCGGCATCGATTTTGACGATGTCTACTACTACCTCAAGCCTACCGAAGGGCAAAGCACCAAGTGGGAAGATGTGCCCGAGGAAATCAAGGAAACCTACGACAAGCTAGGTATTCTTGAAGCTGAGCAAAAGCGACTTGTTGCTGGCGTGAAGGCACAGTTCGAAAGTGAAGTAGTTTACGGTTCACTTGAAAAAGAACTAGCCGAGCAGGGAGTTATCTTCACCGACACGGATACTGCCATTAAAGAGCATCCAGAACTCTTGCGTGAGTACTTCGGCAAGATCATTCCACCGGAAGACAATAAATTTGCCGCTTTGAACTCAGCGGTTTGGTCAGGTGGTTCGTTCATCTATGTACCACCAGGCGTGAAGATCGAGTTCCCGCTGCAAGCCTACTTCCGCATTAATGCTGAAAGCATGGGGCAGTTTGAACGCACGCTTATCATCGTCGACGAAGGTGCTGAAGTGCACTATGTCGAAGGATGTACGGCTCCGATGTACTCGACCGAAAGCCTTCACTCAGCAGTCGTTGAGATTGTTGTAAAGAAGGGTGGCCGATGCCGATATACGACGATCCAAAACTGGGCCAACAACATTTACAACCTCGTTACCAAACGAGCAGTGGCCTACCAAGATGCTTTGATGGAATGGATCGACGGCAATCTTGGTTCGCAACTGACGATGAAGTACCCTGCGGTCATCATGAAAGAGCCTGGTGCTCGTGGCGAGATCCTTTCGATCGCCTTTGCTTCGCAAGGCCAGCACCAAGATGCCGGTGCGAAGCTTGTTCATGCGGCTCCGAACACTTCGGGTCGTATTATCTCTAAGAGTATCAGCAAGAACGGTGGCCGAAGTAGTTACCGCGGTCTTTGCAAGGTTGAAGATGGCGCCATCGATGCCAAGAGCAACGTTGTTTGCGACGCTTTGATTCTTGATCCTGATAGCCGTAGCGACACCTATCCTTACATCGAAGTTGAAGAACAGCAGGTTCAAATCGAACACGAAGCTTCCGTCTCACGAATCGGGGAAGAGCAGCTCTTTTATCTTATGAGCCGTGGCCTTACCGAAGCGGAAGCAAGTTCGATGATCGTTTCGGGCTTCATCGAGCCGCTTGTGAAAGAGCTACCGATGGAATATGCCGTCGAGATGAATCGACTGATTGAACTGCAGATGGAAGGTAGCGTTGGTTAATACCTGACGTTCCTCCAAGTAGTTTTTGCCAACATAACAATGGGCATAATTTGTCCTTCAGCAAAGCAGTAAGAAATAAATATGTCATCTTCTACCGTAGCCGGATTCAATTCGGAAACCTTTCAGTCGCTTTTAGCTGAGCGATCGGGTGAGCCTGCCTGGCTCACCGAGCGTCGTCAATCAGCTTGGGCCGCCTATGAAGAAGCACGCTGGCCTTCTAGCAAAGACGAAGAGTGGATGCGCACCGACATTCGTCTCTTTAAGATTGATCAGTTCGGCTTACAAGAGCCCACGGGAGATGCAGCCGGTGAAGGTTTGCTCTCGGTCGGTGTTGACCTTGGTGGACGCGTTGAATCAATCAATGGACAAGCCATTGTCAGTGTGCTTGATGAAGAGATCGCAAGCAAAGGCGTCCTGTTCGGTGGCTTAGCTGAGCTTGCCAAGACCGAAGGTGATCGGCTTCGCCCTCTTTTCGAGCGTGAAGTTGTCAGCCCAACTTACGATCGTTTTGCCATGCTTAACGATGCCTGTTGGACCGGCGGTGTTGTCTTGCATGTTCCGAAGGGGGTTCGCCTAGAAAAGCCTTTGCATGCCATTTCACGTTTATCCGGTGCTGGTGCTTCCGACTTCACGAAGACCATTATTGTTCTTGAAGAAGGTGCCGAAGCAACCTTGTTGATGGAAACGGCCAGTGATAACGACACCGAAGCAGCACTTCACAATGGCACGATTGAAATCGTCGTTGGCAAAGACGCAAGCTTGCGTTATGTCAACCTTCAGAATTGGAACAATCGAACCTGGCACTTCGCTCACCAAAAGGGTGTTGTCGAGGAGCAGGGTCGTTTGCAATGGACCATTGGCGCACTTGGTTCACGCTTGGCCAAGGTGAACCAACGCGTCGCACTGGCTGGTAAAGATGCCGAAGCGCAAGTGAATGGCGTTATGTTTACCCAGGGTAAGCAGCACCTTTGCTACAATACGCATCAGCATCACCAAGACGCTTTCTGCCGAAGCGATTTGCTTTATAAAGCTGCTTTGCAAGATAGTTCTCGTACGGTTTGGCGTGGCATGATCCAAGTTGACGAAGCGGGTCAACGCACTGACGCTTATCAGCGTAACGACAACTTGATGCTATCGACCGCATCGCGTGCTGATTCGATTCCTGGTTTGGAAATTGAAGCCGACGACGTTCGTTGCACGCATGGTAGCACCAGCGGTCGCGTTGACGATTTCCAAGTTTACTATGCCATGTCACGCGGCTACACACGACAAGAAGCAGTGCGGATGATCGTCACAGGTTTCTTCCAGCAAGTCTTTGACCGCATCACCATTGAAAGCGTGCGTGAAGCACTTGGTGAAGCCATCGGTAAACGCGTTCAAGAGTTGCCCAATCAATGAACGAGTTCTACACTGTCGGCAAGATAGCTGACTTTGCCGATCCTTCTTCGACCTTGGTCGAAGTCGACTTTGAACCAGTTGTTCTGATCCACGCGGCTGGCAAGTTTTACGCTTTGGATGATGTTTGCACGCATGACGGTGGTCCGCTTAGTGACGGTCCACTTGAGATCGAATCAGAAACACCCAGCATTGCTTGCGTGAGGCATGGTGCTAAGTTCGCCCTAGTGGACGGTGCAGCACTAAAGATGCCAGCGACCAAGGCGACCCGATCCCATGAAGTGAGGGTCGAAGGGGATGAAGTTCAAGTCCGTCTAGTTGATTGAATCAGTTAGATTCTGTTTCGGAAAGTGGCAGTAGAAAACTGAAGTGTAGCTCCGCGTGACGGCAGTGGAATTTTTCCCAGTTCTCACCATTGAGTTTTCCTAGAAAAGGATGCTTGACTAGATAAGCTTCTGACTTTAAACGCTCACAAGAATCGACGAATCGCTTTAATGCGTCTACTGCTTCAACTTCGTCATTTGGCATAACCGCCTTTGCGACTGCCTCAGGTGGCGTTGCTCCAGCCGGCAAACCTTTGTTCAGAAAGGTATTTTTAAGAAACAGCTGAGCCATGATTTTGAAGGGGAGTGGCCCGTCTGGGATGCCTCCATCAATAGAACCAACATGAGTCTTGGTTAAATGATCAAGCACTTATGCCAGGGACCAGTTGCCAATCGGCTTATAGCCATGCGTGTTGAGTGAATTTGCCTCGGCTATCAATTGATCGTACGATTCTAACCGAATTTCACGGCGATTTGTAACGTTCTTCGTATCAACGGCCATGTTCGTCTTTCCTTCGAATAGTAACGGGTGCATTCATGCACGCTTGGCATATAGTATTTCGCTGGGAACTTAAGAAACTACGGTCGTTATGGACGACTAGTTCATTCCTTGGCGAACATTTATAATAAAAACTAAACCAATCATTGTGATTTGAGGAATATCCAATCATGGCACTTGCAGAAGACACGGTCCGTGAAGCTTTGAAAGAAGTGATCGATCCTGAATTGTTTGTAAACATTGTCGATCTAGGCTTGATCTACGAAGTTTCGATCACCGATGGCGAAGATGGAAAGCATGACGTTGTTGTCGATATGACTATGACCAGCCCTGCATGTCCCGCTGGCCCGCAGCTCTTGAGCCAATCGCAAGAAGCAGTCGAAAAACTAGATGAGACCGACAAGGTTGAGATCAAACTCGTGATGCAACCACCTTGGACGCCAGAGCGGATGACTGAAGACGCGCGTGATCAGCTTGGGATCTTTTAAGAGGCTTGATTCGGAAGCGACACGCTTTACAAATCTGAATCATTTCGCTTATGGAGGAATAGTGATAATAACTTCTTATAAGCTGTTTAGCATCCAACTCATTTGTATAGTCATTTGGTGTTTCGCAAAAAGTATTCACCAGTTGCAACTCAAGCCAGTAGTTGTTGCTGGATTCTCATGCCATTATTTGACGGGAAGTGGGTTAAACGAGATAACCTATTTCAACCCACATAGCTTATTAGTTGATATAGCTGCGGGACTGGTATTTATAGCGTTGGTTTCTTTTTTATACTTGAGGCTGTCAGCAAAATTTAAACCGCTCCCGGATAATGATGGGTCATTTTGAATCGCGAAGACGCAAAGGGCGGAACTAGTTTTTCCTCATTGCTACCAACCTTGACATGGACTACGGCGATGAAGCTAGTCTACAAAAATGACGTAGAGGATCACGCAGATAACAATAAAGATAAATTTCGCCAGGCAGCCAGATCCATCAGAATCATTGCCACCATAGCCTAAATCTGAAGCATCAAAATCACCAAACATGGTTATGCGACAATCCTTGAGTTGCTTGCGTTCCTAGCCAGTTTACATTCTATTGTCCCCTACGATCAGCACCAAGATAAACCTTGTATTGTCGATGACTATAAACAAAAAATGCCCGTTGAAGTCTTTGACCTCAGCGGGCATTACTATTTTGTTAGGATGTTATGATCGAGCAATTCTTCGGTCTACTTGAGGCATGCTCATTGCTGCAGTGTGACCGGTGACTCAAAACCCGGTGGCTTCACTGCGAGCAATGAACAGGGAATCTGTGGCAAAAGACGCTCGGCTGTGTTACCCGTGACGAATCCGGGGATTCCTGTTCGTCCAATCGTTCCCATCACAAGCAAGTCGACATCATTTTGGCCGACGCAATTCATGATGGCGGCGTCGGGCCTCTCGGTTGAGAAATGCACGTTGGTCGGAACGGACAAGTTTGCCAAGGCAAGCTGCTTATGCATCGTAGCCTCGGACTCCTCGCGGTAAGCATTCTTTTGTTCTTCTGAAATCACGCCGCTTGGGAACTTGTCATCGAGTTCGGGATATTCGGAGGCATGAATCACATGCAGAGGGACTTCTTGCATTTCTGCCAGCGAAGAACCAAGTTCCATGGCTAGGTCGCCAACCGATCGCAGATCATGCGCAACGAGAACTGATTTAGCTTCTTTTTCGGCAGGTGGCTGAGTGACCCAAACAGGGCAGGGGCATTTTCTTAGCAGTTTAATGCCTGTGCTGCCTAAGAATGCTGTTTGCATAGCGCCCAAATGGCGCGTCCCCACGATAACCAAATCATGATCATTGTGAAGCACCTGACGGATTAACTCCAGCCAACTCTTTCCCACAACGACGTGGCTCTTCGCATCGATGCCTTTTTCTCGAGCATCCTTGACAAGCAAAGCCAACCGGTCTTCGGCTTCATTAAGTACCGTTGACTCATCCACATTGCTTTTCGAGATAAGCTCTTGAGCTTTCGCTGAAAGGTCTAATGAAAAGAGGAAATCGACCGATGCCGAGTTCTGTTGTGCAAGCCATAACGCTTTGCGAACAGCTTCCTCATTCGGTGGGGTAAGATTCTGAGACACGAAGCGATCACCCCAAGACAAGTCGACACCAACCAAGATCTTTTTGAACCGTTTCATGGCATCTTCCTCCAACTAATCGCACAGGCAAGTTTCAGTTGTTAATTCGTATGCCTTATCTCACATCTCCTTTAATATTATTACGTTAGTAACAGGCAATAGTTCGCAGAATCCCTTGGTTTTGAGAGTTAAAAAGGAAGTTTCCATAGCGGAAAAGGCACAGTTCAAAACAAAAAACGCCCGTTGAAGTCTTTGACCTCAACGGGCGTTCGGAGTTCTGCCTCTCTCTTGATTTAATAACCGTAACGCTCGCCAGGTTTGGTGGCGATTTCGGTTGACTCGTCTTCAAAGAACAAGGTCGTCTCTTCTGCGGCGAGCTTCGTTTCAAGCTCTTGGCAAAGGACCTCGGCTCGGAAGAGGTGCGTGCCGGCGTCGTGAGCTCTTGCCCGAATCGTAAGGGTTCGTTCTGCCCCGGCTGGAATTGAATCGATTGTTTCGAATTCAACGCGACCGTCAGTAATCGAGCTTGTGGCACCCACGGTGTGGTGTGGTTCGATACCGCTTGAGAAGAGTCCGACAATCTTCACCGCGTTGGCGGTGTTCGAGCCACGGTTCGTTACGCGAATTTGATATTCAATCTCTTCGCCCGTCGCGACAGGACCCTTAGGGTCTTGAATATCAAGCTTCAAGTCGGCAAGCGTGATTACCTCAGTCATAGCCGTGGTGATTTCAGACTGAATATCATCGGCTGCTTCGGCATAGAGATCGAGCTTGTTCGTGCCCGACTGGGTTGGGATACCCTTTAGTTCAAAATAGCTCTCATCGCCTGGACGGAGCGAACCAGCTTGGAATCGAACGATGCCATCTTCGCCAACGTTAGCTCCTTCGCTTTTGACTACTTCAAAGCCTGTAGGAACTTTGGCAAGAAGCATAACGTTTTGGGCATCAGCGGTACCTGGGTTACGTACTCGTAGGAAGTAGGTGGTAAGTGCCCCGGAGTAACGCTCAGCAGGTCCACGCCATTCGACAGCAAGTTCTGCCTTACGGCAAAGGAATTCTTTGGTAACGTCAGCCTTCAAATCGCCTTCTGCCGTCGCTGAGGCAAGAACGCTGAGTGGTCCTGCTTCTCGGGCGGTTAGTTCAATATCAACCGAACGTCGTTCGCCAGCGGCCAATTGTCCGATAGGTAGTTCTTTGACTTCCGAGCCTTCGCTGCCTTGTTGTGTCAGCTTCAAAGCGACATTATCAGCAGGTCCTGTGCCTGGATTGCTAATGGTCAGGCGGAAAGTGCGTTGCTTACCGAAGAGGACTTCGTCTGGACCGGTTAGCTTTAGTGCGATCTTTGGTTCTTGAACCTCAACCATGGTACGGCTTGAAACCGGGCTGTGGGTCCATTGCACGCCCAACTCAATCGGACGACCCATACGGGCTATAAGCTTTAGATCAAGGGTTGCTTTTTGGCTGCCAGCTAGGCGATTGATCTTCCAAGTGATTTCACGTGGTTGCTCGGAGATGCTTTGTTGATCAACGATGCCGCTTTGGGTGCTAACGCCAACCACTTCTGCCCAGCCAGGAATACTGATCTTGGCATCGACGGCATCCGCAGCTGCGTCTCCGAGATTATCTAGTGTTACTCGATAAATCGCTTCACGCCCAACGATGATTTTGCGAGGGCCAGCTACCTGATAGGTGATGATAGGCATCTTTTGAGTAATCAGAAGAAGGTCATCGTCTTCACCAACCGATTTTTCAGTTTGACGAACCGAAGACTCACTCTTGGCACTGAAAACAGTTGTTGGTTCAGGCTTGGTTTTTTCTTTCCCAATCGTGATAGGAAGCTTGGTTACACTCTCTGATTTGCTCGAGCTGGAGATGACCTTTGCCTTAATCGTTTGATCTTGAGCTGCAAATTTATCGGCAGCCGTTTGTTCTTTTAACGTCTCAATGGAAGATCCACTAATAGCAACTTCTTCGACTGGCTTGATTTCAGCTGGCTCACGAGTGGTATTCTGTATTTGGGATTTTGCATCCTCGATGGGCTTAGCATCTTCAGGGCCAAGGCTTTGGGCAACTTCTTCAGCAATTGAACGAGACAAAGCGGAGGCGGCCCAGGAGCGTCGTTTTTGTGAACCATTCGTCGGGCTTAAAGCGACCGCTTGCGAACGATTGGGTTGATTTTCAACCGTGCTTTTTGGCCCGGATGCTGTATTCTTAGCAACCTCTTTTGAAATGGCACTCCCAGCACGTGGAACTGGGGGAAGTTCATCTTCCGTTACCACACTTTCTGAAGGCTTATCGTTCGCAAGTCGCCAACTGCGTGGTAACAGATCGCGAGGGTTTACGCGTGGCAATTGCTTCTTTTCTTGTGCAACGACTTCTGTGCTAGGTTTGACTTGCTCTACCTTTGCGGTGGTTCGCTTAGCAGGCTTTTGAGTCGTTTTAATTTTTTTCGCGGGTTGCTTTTTGATAGGCTTCGGAGGCGTTACCTCTTTAACCGCTTCGGTTTCTAATTCATTCGTCTCGACGGAAGGAACTGACCCCCAGCCATTACGAAGAGATTCGATTCGATCTGCCAAAGTCGCGCGGCCACCGTCCTGTGCCGAAGCAAACGTGGCATTGAAGCAGACAACGAGCGTTAAAACGAACGAAAAGCGATTCATGGTCCGCATCCTTGCGTTCCTCATCATAAGTTAAGCGACTTGCGCTATTTTGAAGGGCTGTTTCAAAAGCTAACCGAAGCACTTTGCCTGTGGGCATAGGTACTCCGTATGGTCACCTTCGGCACACGGAATGCTTTCGGTTAAACCGATTAGTGAGAAAATTCGCAAAGGGTAAGATAGGCAATTTGCGGGCCCGCTGTAATTGCTAGCAGGCAGATTGTTCTTCGTTGATAACCGGCTCGAAACCGAGGTCTTCGATAAGCTGATAGTCTTCTTCCGGTGCTTGGCCTTCTGTCGTGAGATAATCGCCGACAAAGACCGAGTTGGCTGCATAGAGCCCTAATGCTTGTAGATGACGCAGGTGCAACTCGCGGCCACCTGCGATCCTTATTTCACGGTCAGGATTAACCAGTCGGAACATTGCCAAAACTTTTAAACAGTATCGGGCGTTGAGATCTTTGTTGCCTTCTAAAGGTGTCCCCTCAATTGAATTGAGGAAGTTGACTGGTATCGAATGAACTCCTAAATCTCTAAGTTGAATTGCCATCTCAACGACGTCGGATGGTTGTTCACCCATGCCAACGATGCCGCCAGAGCATGCTTCCATCCCCGCGTTCTTTACAGCTAACAGAGTGTCGACACGATCTTGATGCGTATGGGTCGTGCAAATTTCTTTGTAATAATTTTCGCTAGTGTTTAGGTTGTGGTTAACCCGATCTACACCGCACGCATTTAGGCGATCGGCTTGATCTTGATCCAAGAGACCAAGGCATGCGCAGATTTTCAGGTCGTACTTATCTTTGATTTCAGGAACGATTGTCTCGACTGCTTTGATTTCCCGTTCACTTGGGCCACGAGCTGAGATGACAATGCAGTAAGTGCAGGCGCCTTGTTCCGAGGCAAGTCGTGCCCCCTCCATCAGCTTGTCACGGCTCAGTAGGTTGTACTTGGGAATCTCGGCATCAGAGACTTTTGATTGCGAGCAATAGGAGCAGTCTTCGGGGCAAAGACCACTTTTTGCATTCATCAAGAAGTAGAGTTGTACCCGTTTGCCAAAGTGCTCACGACGAACTCGGTAAGCCGCGTCCATAAGCTGAAGGATCTCATCATCGGGACATGCGAGAATCTCTCGAGCTGCATCGCTTGAAAGCTTCTCTCCCGCAAGAACCTTGTCTGCCATCTCGGCCCAGTTGCTGGCTGAGGGGTTGCAGGCTGATTTGTTAGGAGCGGTGGCAGAATTAATCATCTTGGCTTTTTATTCGAGCATCTGAGCTGTAGGGACCGAATGGTCAGTCATATACCCAGCCATTCAGAACGAATCTATATTATCGTCAATCTACGGTTCGCATGACAAGTGCTTCGAGACGAAAGTTATTTTCGGTCCATTTCATTGAGGAGAGACGGGTATAATAGCTATAGCATCGGATCGGAAGATTCTGCACAATCAAGCTAGTATTTGACCCGCAAGCAATTGGTTTACAAGATGATCCACTTTGTTCGAATTGGTGTTATAGGCCAGATTGGAAGATTTCAGTCTTCCGATGCGGCTATTTATCCCCGCTCGTCCAAAGTGATCTTGAGAACCAATCGTGGATTGGAAGTTGGTGAAGTCCTTGGCTGCGATGACGAGTCGGCACGTCAAGAAGCCGATGGGACTCTGCTGCGTGGAATGACCGACAGTGATTTGATGCTTGCTGAGCGGCTCGATAGAAACCGCCATTCGGCTTTCGAATCGTGTGCCGATTTACTTGCTAAACGTGGGTCCGTTTCAATCTTGTTGGATGTGGAGCACCTTTTCGATGGCAAAGGGCTTTATTTCTACTTCTTGGGCGAAACCGACGAAGTGGCTCAATCGCTAACTGCTGAGCTTGCAGCTGCTTATGATGCTGAGGCACGTTTCGATCAGTTCGCTTCAGCCTTGGAAGAAGGCTGTGGCCCCGGCTGTGGAACGCCCGAAGCGGAAGGTGCAGGCTGCGGAACAGGCGGATGCGCTAGCTGTGCTGTTTCAGGCGCTTGCGCAAAATAGCCTATCAACTAGCATGATTTTCTTTGCCCGATGCGTTAATATGTAGGCTGCATCAAACTTGTCAGCTTCATCACGCAAGGAGCCTTTCTGTGGGTATTACGACTTCAACACGCGATGGAATTCTGTTCATCCAAGTAGACGACCAACGTCTTCTTGATGAAGCCCAGATTGAAAAACTTGAAACCGAGATTTTAGCTGCACTTGATGCTAAGACCGAAGAACGTTGTGTTATGGACTTTGCAAAAGTCCAGTTCATGTCATCATCAATGCTTGGCAAGCTTGTAAAGATCCATAAGAAATGTCAAAGCTATAAAGTGAAACTGAAGCTTAGCTCTGTCTCGAAAGACATTGCCGAAGTCTTCAAAATCACTCGTCTTGATAAACTCTTTGACATTGAGAAAGACGCCGAAGCTGCTCGCAAGGCTTTTAACAAGCGTGGTATTTTCGGCTAGAGCCTCAGACGCTTTCACCGTGGTGGAGCTTCTCGCTTAGTGCTTTCCAGATGTTTGGTATTTCGTTCAACACCTAGAATGATCGTGCGTTCTTCGGTTCCTGAAGGGGAGGAAGCGACGATTGGAATCACCTGACGACGGTCAGGGAAGGGGAGCTTCACCGAGAAACTGCCGTCGGTTTGAACAGCAACTGGTTCTCCTTGAACCGTCACATGAGCATGCGGATTTGTTGTGCCATGTAGCATTAGGTCAACATCGACCGAGAATGTTAGATGGTTCGGTTGTTGATGAGTTGCTCCATTTCCAAAACGCGTGTCGGTTGGGCGGCCTAGACGACGTTGCAAACGTTCCTCAAGCAATTCTTGTAATTCTTGGCTTGTGCCGGTAGCACTGTAGCCGCCACTCATTGCGTAAATCTGATCGGCATTTCGTGCGACATCGTTCCAGTTTTCATCGATACGGGAATCTGCGTTCAGCATCGGAGTGTTAACTTCGTTGCTACGTGCGATTCCGTAGAATCTGCCGCTCTTGGAGCAATAGCCGATCTCACAGCGATAGTTCGAGGGCGGGTTAATCACATCGATGTACCAATTGTTTACGCCTCCATGGATCGTAATTTGCCTAGTAGCAGATGTAGACCCTTGTTCGTCAAGCCGATGTAATCGGAGGACAGGAGCAGCGCTATGCCACTCTTGCCCTAAGGCAGTCCGTGCTCTTTCAATACTCTTAGCGCTGACATCCCAACTAGCATGGAGCCAATAGGGGTCTCGCACCAAAAGGACAAGTCGGTCAGCAGGCATTTCTTGCGATGTGGAACGATCTTCGGTGCTTAGATCATGAAGACGCTGTTTTTCCGCCTGGATGCTCGCAATCTTCTTTTGGATTTGTCGCTTAGCACGCGAGACTTTTGGCTTAGGTGGGGCAGGAGTAGGTTTGCTGCCGTTTACTGCCTTAGGATTCTGCTTGCTAATTTTGATGATTGCCGTGATAAGCTCCTCTTTCCTCATGGAGTGCCAGCCAGCCACACCAGCTTGTCGAGCCATTTGTGCGAGTTCTTTTGATTTATGGTTGCGAAGCGAGGCGGGATTCATCAAGATTTCACGGGTTGGGGGTCTGGCAGGGGCGAGGTTGCGTCAGCTTTTTATGCGGATTATTACAACGCATGAAAGAGACACAGCCAGCCTTGATAAGGAGGGCTTATGTATGTCTATACTAATCAGTTAACCCAATTTCGCAAATTCGCAAGCTCTTGCCCAACACATTCGATATTTGTCATAAGTCATTTAATGACATAGGTTTATGTGTTTTTGTCTTCGCCCAGATGAATGTAGTAGCACATAGACGGCTCAGAAATCTGTCCAAAAGTCAGGCATAAAGCCATCGAAATGGACAGAATTTGCGACTTTGTGAAAAAAAGCACGAATTCCAACTTAGGCTGTTGACGACACTTAGCTCCGCGGTGAACATGTTTTGCACATGGTCTGAGGTCAGGCCGGTCTGGCCCGCCATCAGTAGTTGCTTCCACCTCATGTGGAGTCCAAAAGATGGCGGATCAGGGTAAGTTCGAGGAGGGTAAATCGGAGCCTGCTGGGCTCTCGCCCACTGCCAGAGCTTCCCAACTTGCCTCAGAATGCTTGACGGTTGCCATTTCGATGGTGGTTCCGGGATTGTTGGCCCTTTGGGCTGATAATCAACTCGGGACCAATCCGGTACTGACAATCATTGGATTCATGCTGGGTTTTGCCTACGGGGTTTGGCGATTGAGCCAACTCGGAAAGCGACGCTCCACGAAAAACAAGCTGCCAAAAGATAACTGAGTTCGAACAAACAATGTTGCCTAAGGATTCCAACCTAGAGAGCCCTAGCAAGCCATTTAGCTTGTTGCTGATGCTTGTTTGGTTCTATTTGGGTGTCATTGCTGTTGCGACCTTGGCGGCTGGTGTAGACGGTGCCAAGTATTCCATCTGCGGCTCGCTTGCCTGCCTTTGGTTGGTTGTCCTGACAAATCATCTTCTACCGATTCCCAACCCAATGTATCGGATGCTCGTTGGAACGATGCTCCGAACGGTTATTGGATTGATTTTGGTAGGAGTCTCGATACGCGTTTTAGGTTTTGAGCAAAAAATGGCGGTCTTCACAGCCATGCCCCTTTACCTCGGCATGATTGGCGTGGAGATTATGGAGGCTTTGCGAAGTAAATCCTCGGGCAGTATTACCGGCCTCAAGTCGCCTGAACCTTTCCCGCAAGCATAGAAACAAGCCGAGATCAGACTGGCTGAATAAAATAAATGGCTGGCAAAAATCCCTTAGCACCGTCGGAACTCTTTAAGCACGTACAGGATGATACGAGCTTTCACTTTCCGCGCAGTTTCACAAGTGATGGCACAGGCCATATTGGTTTGCCCCAACCACTTGCGACGCCGATTGAAGGCACGGATCATGGACATGGTCCCGAATACGAGACCATCTGGACAGCAAACACCGGTTCTGCCGTCATTGATAATGCTCTTCAACCGCTCGATTTAGTGTTCACTAAATTCATGGCGATTGAGCTTCTTGTCGCCATCATAGCAATTCTCGTGTTTGGCTGGCTGGCTACGCAAGTCAAAGCAGGCCAAGCTGCGACTGGCAAGATTGCTAACCTACTAGAATCATTTTTGGTCTTCTTGCGAGATCAAGTTGCTCGCCCCTGTATCGGTCACGATGATGCTGACCGCTTTTTGCCTTTCCTTTGGACGATGTTCTTCTTCGTACTTGGATGCAATTTGTTTGGCATGATTCCTTGGATGGGATCGCCAACAGGTGCCTTGGCTGTAACTGGCATTATGGCTTTGGTTACTTTTGGTGCCGTAGCAAAAGTCGGTATTGAGAAGTATGGCTTCGTTGGCTTCTTAAAAGCTCAAGTGCCACATATGGAACTACCTGCAGCGGTAGCGATCTTTCTGATTCCGTTGCTCTTTGTCATCGAACTTATCGGACTGCTTATAAAGCACTTTGTGCTTGCCGTTCGTTTGCTTGCTAACATGCTGGCTGGACACGTTGTGCTTGCCGTATTGCTTGGCTTTATATCAGCGGCTTCGACCCTGGGTTGGATTTGGTTCCCCGTTGCGGGTGCCAGCGTCCTTGGTGCGACAGCGTTGAGTTTATTGGAATTGTTTGTCGCCTTTTTGCAGGCTTACATTTTTACATTTTTGTCAGCCCTGTTCATCGGAGCAGCCGTTCATCCTCACTAGCTTGAGATGAACACTGTTTTGTTTAACAGAGCAACTAAACCTCGTCCGATTCCCTTCGGACCTATTAAGTTTTTGGGAGAAGTATCCGTGGCTAACTGGATTCGCATTGCATTGTTGTTCTCGGCTGTGTTGCTAACCGCAGCTCCTTCGCAAGCGGCAGCTCTTGATGCAGAAGAGCAATCGCAAAAAGTTGAACTTGCTAGCGCTGAAAACGCTGGTCTAAGCCGTCTTGGTTTAGGCATTGGTGCTGGCTTGGTCATCCTTGGTGCTGGCCTTGGTATTGGTCGCATTGGTGGTCAAGCGGTTGAAGGCATCAGCCGTCAGCCTGAAGCTGCCAGCAACATCCAAACCAACATGATTATCGCGGCAGCCCTTATCGAAGGTGCTACGTTCTTCGCGTTGATCGTTATTGGCTTCATTATCGCCTAGTTTTTGTTTCGCACTGGCCCCTTCATGGTGTCGCTGTAGGTGCGTTGCTCCTTGATCCTGTCTCTGATCGATCAGTCATCTGATCGTTTGGCCTGACACGGAGGAAAGTTATGCTTTACCGAATTTCGTTTTTGATGCTTATGGCACTCGCTCTGCCTGCAATTTTTGCAGACAGCAGTTGGGGTGCTGATAAATCAGATTCAGCTGCTTCTGAAGAGCACGATCACGGTGATCATGACGAGGATGCGCATCATGATGACGCGGCACATGGTGGAGGTGCCCATGGCGGTGGCGATTCGGCTCCCAATCCGCTAGCCACGGACCCCGATCTCGCATTATGGACGCTAGGCGTTTTCCTCTTAATGCTTTTTGTTCTGAAGGCGGTCGCTTGGACCCCCATCATGGAAGGACTGAAAGCACGCGAAGAGGGAATCACTGGCAACCTTGCCGCCGCGGATGCGAAGCACGAAGAGGCTAAGGCGCTACTTGCTGAGCATCAAGCCAAGTTGGCCGGCGCTGCTGACGAAGTCCGCGAGCTTCTTGAAGAAGCTCGTCGTGATGCCGAGCAGACAAAGGCTGACATTATGGCTGAAGCAAAAGCAGCAGCTGATAGCGAACGTGTTCGAGCTGTGAAAGATATTGAACAGGCTCGTGACACGGCTGTTCGACAGCTTGCCGAATCGAGCGCTGGCATTGCGATTGATTTGGCTGCCAAAGTTGTGAAGCAAGAAATTGGCCCGGCTCGCCAAGGTGAGATTGTTCAAGAGGCTCTTGGACGTGTCAGCAATAGCGATCCGAGCGTCAACTAATTGATAAAGAGTGAACCACGTTTTATTGGTCCACTTCCGTTTGAACTGTTTTTACTAGGAATCCAACATGGCCAACGGCACCAGCGATGAGAAGGTAATTAACGTTACCGAAGAACAAATCGCCCGTACCTACGCGCTCGGTTTCCTTGGTGCAGCTGGTTCTAACTCAGAGAGTTTGCTAGGTGATTTAGTTGCGATTCGAGATGAAGTACTTGCTGCTCATCCGAAGCTTGGCGAAGTCCTTAGCTCGGCTTTCTTGGATCATGAGCAACGGGTGGCGATCTTGGATCGTTTACTCGGAGGTCGTGTTGCCGGCACCGTGCTTAATTTCCTGAAGGTCCTTTCGCAACACGAGCGGATTGGCATTCTAGGCACCGTGATCAACCAAGTTGAGTCGATCTTTAACGAAGAAAACAATCGGGTAGATGTGCTTGTTCGATTGGCCCATGAGACGGAACCTCATGTGATGGGTGAGATCGAGCAGACGATTCGTACCAAGATGGGTGTTGAACCGATCTTGCGTGTCGAAGTTGATCCCGAGCTTGTTGGCGGATTTGAAATGCGAGTCGGCGACACTGTCTATGACGGTTCGGTCCGTACCGCTTTCGCCAAAGCCCATAAGATGATCGTTGAACAAACGATCGAAGCGATTGAAACCCAACCAGAACGGTTCACCGTTACTGATTGAGTGATATAAGAATTTCCCCAGAACGACCGGTTCTGATAAGACATTTAATTTAGGCAAAGCAGCTAACGAGCTGCGGAGAAACGCGATGAAGTTCAACAGCGACGAGATCGCCTCAGTCATTCAGCAAGAGATTGCTAACTACGATGCACAAATCGACGTACGTGAAACAGGTCGCGTGCTTGAAGTTGGTGACGGTATCGCTCGGGTCTATGGCCTGTCGGGCGTCATGGCCGGTGAAATGGTCGAGTTTGCCGGCGGAGTTTTCGGTTTGGCATTCAACCTGGAAGAGAATTCCGTTGGTGTCATTATCCTTGGTGACTACCTAAATATCTCAGAAGGGGAAGAAGTTAAAAGCACCGGGCAACTTCTTAGCGTGCCAGTCGGTGACGAACTGCTTGGCCGCGTTGTTGACCCACTTGGCCAGCCGCTGGATGGTAAGGGTCCCATCAATACGACGAACCGCCGTCCAGTGGAATTCTTGGCACCTGGTGTTTCCGAACGTCAGCCTGTTGGCGAGCCAATGCAGACCGGTATCAAAGCGATCGATGCGATGACGCCGATTGGCCGTGGTCAGCGACAGCTCATTATTGGTGACCGTAAGACAGGCAAGACTGCCATCGCAATTGACGCAATCATCAACCAAAAAGATTCGGGCGTTAAGTGCTTCTACGTTGCTGTAGGTCAGAAGGAATCGACCGTGGCGGGCGTTGTTGAAAAGCTTCGCGAATCGGGTGCGATGGACTATACGACCGTTATCGTTTCGGGGGCTAGTGACCCTGCACCGCTGCAATACATCGCGCCTTATTCGGGAACGGCGATGGCTGAACAGTACATGTTCAACAACGGTCATGCCCTGGTTGTTTATGACGACTTGAGCAAGCAAGCGGTTGCCTACCGTGAGCTTTCACTGCTTATGCGTCGTCCACCAGGACGTGAAGCTTTCCCCGGGGACGTCTTCTACTGCCATAGCCGATTGCTTGAACGCTCTTCGAAATTGTCGGATGAACTAGGCGGTGGTTCGATCACCTCGCTTCCGATCATTGAAACGCTCGAAGGGGAAGTTTCGGCATACATTCCAACCAACGTGATTTCGATTACCGACGGTCAGATCTATCTGCAACCGGACTTGTTCTTTGCAGGGGTTAAGCCTGCGATGAACGCGGGTATTTCTGTTAGTCGTGTTGGTGGTGCTGCTCAGATTAAAGCGATGAAGAAGGTCTCAGGCGGTTTGCGTCTTGACCTTGCTGCTTTCCGTGAATTGGAAGCATTTGCTCAGCTCGGTACCGAGCTCGATCCCGATACGCAAGCGAAGCTTGACCGTGGTTACCGAATGGTTGAACTGCTCAAGCAAGGCCAGTACAAGCCACTTGCTACCGTGGATGAAGTGCTTTTGATCTACGCAGGTACCCAAGGCCACTTGGACGATGTCGAGGTGAGTGACATTGCGACTTTTGAAGAGCAATTTGTTACCTTCCTACACGATCAGAAGCCAGAGATTCGCCAAGAGATTATTGACAAGAATGCTATCTCTGATGAATTAGTCGAGACCATTGAAGGCGCGATAGGTGAATTCAAAGCTCAATTCAAGCCAGGTGCTTAAACGAGATAGTAAACACGCCTCCCAACTTTACATCGCCAACGCTGCAAAGATATAAGTTAACGAACCATGGCAAATCCAAGACTCCTCGACAAACGACGCAAGTCGGTCAAGAACATCCGCAAGATTACGCGGACGATGGAGTTAATCGCCACCGCGCGATTCAAGAAGGCTATGGAGCGTGCTTCGGCAGCAACCGCCTACACCGATCGGATTACCCAACTTGTTGCTGACTTGACCAAGACAGGCCTCTCCGTAAGCCATCCGTTGCTTGAGCAGCGTGAAAAAGTCGAGAATGTAAAGTTATTGGTACTTACAGCCAACCGTGGTCTTTGCGGCGGGTTTAACGGCAACTTGATCCGTACCGGTCTCAAGCAATGGGACAAGCTTAAGGAAGAAGTCCCCAACTGCACTGTCGAAGTTGCTGGCAAGCGAGGCATCGGTGGTTTTAAGTATCGCAATGTTGAGCTAGATGCTGAGTTCACCCAGTTTGAAGACAAGCCACGCTACGACGAAGTCGATGAGATAGCCACCCGTTATCTGGATGATTACGCCGCCGGCCGCATTGATCGCTTGGATGTGGTTTATACCAAGTTTGAAAGTGCTGCTCGCCAAGCTGTTGCTGTCGAGACCTTGTTGCCGCTTGGTTCGCTTGATGCGGGTGAAGAAACAACAGAAGAAGGACCAAGCTCGAATTACGAGTTTCTCCCTTCGCCCGAGAGCATCCTTGAAGAAG
>SPJK01048540.1_pt1 | contig 18481 bp, 19 predicted proteins | sample 3741771 | NCBI WGS metagenome assembly SPJK01 (sample SAMN10925997, study PRJNA522277) | cold seep metagenome | isolation source: Elba SIP-enriched marine methane seep metagenome, extraction at timepoint T2 | place: Italy: coast of Elba, Mediterranean Sea
ATGGATATGTCAGAAGGCCCTGCATTGATGGCCTTCCTCATCGCGCACTTCATTGCGTGCTGCATGTTCCCATGGACACTCAAGCAATCGCTGCTTCCTGTTGTTTCCATCCTTCTCGCGAGCTCGTTTAGTGGTCTCGTGATCGAGGGTGCCGCGTGGCAAAGAACACTTTTGTCCACGATCGCGTACTCAATGATGTCCGTTCCCGCGTTATTTATCTGTGGTGTCAAACACTCTCAGCGTGTACAGCGTGCGACGAACAAGTTTCTCAATCAGCGATACGGGATGCTCCGTCAGGAACTCGCATATGCACGACAAGTTCACGAAGCGCTCTTCCCCGCGCCGATCTCGTCCGGAGAACTGTGTTTTACCTATCGATACGAACCCATGCGTCAGATCGGTGGCGATTACCTCTACACCAAGCAGAGCGACGATGGAAACCAGCTCTCCGTCGTAATCGTTGATGTGACTGGACACGGGATCCCTGCAGCGCTCACAGTAAATCGACTCCACGGTGAGATCGATATCGCCTTCGCGGAAGACGCAGACATTACACCGGGTGAGATGCTCGAGCGATTGAATCGATACGTCCATCTCACACTCGCGAAGCATTCGATCTACGCAACAGCGGTGTGTATCCGGGTTGATTACAAGCGAGGCAAGGTTGAGTACGCATCGGGTGGGCATCCGCCCGCTTTCATCCGAGGCATCGACGGGTCGCTACAGGATTTGGATCCGACGACATTCGTCCTTGGTGCCTGCTCAGACGATGACTTTGATGCAGCACCGATCGAAGTGGACTTTGCCCCGGGTGACTCACTTATTGCATACACGGATGGTGCAATCGAAGCACGGAGTCTCGAAGGGAAGATGTTCCAGATTGACGGGCTGCGGCGATTACTCGCGTCCGACATGCCCATAGGCACCCAGGACGGTGGTCAAGGCGGGTGGTCCGAACGTATCCTCGAAGAAGTTGCGGCATTCCGTGGCGGCCTTCCCCCAGATGATGACACGCTTGCAATTGAGGTGTATCGACGGATCGGTTCAACTGAACCGGTTAAGTCAGAGTTGGAGACAGTGGAGTGAAATCCCAACAGCATTGTCTGTAAGCCATTTCTGCATGAAGATAATGTAAATAATCACGCTGATATACCTCCTCCTTGATCCCAATATCTGGTAATCTCTGTCTTCACACACTCGTGTGGAGGTCTTGCTATGCATCTGGAGTCGGGTACGCCTATGGGGCGCAGCTCATCTCGTGGGCGTGCGTTTACACTCATTGAACTTCTCGTGGTCATTGCGATCATTGCGTTACTTATCGGGATTCTTCTCCCGGCACTCGGTTCCGCTCGGAGCGTGACACAAAAGACAATCTGCCTGTCCAACATGCGTCAACTCGGACTCGCAAATAGCCTGTACATGCAGGACTACGACGGTCGATCGATGCCAACCGGGCGGTTCGAGTCTACGCGTGGGCGCCGTAACGCACGCGGAGATCTCAACACCATTAACTGGGCGTACCTTTACAACAACCGAGGAACTCGTCGCAAAGGCGTGGGGCTCCTGATGGACTATGTCGATAACGCAAACGAGATCGTTGCCTGCCCAAAGAATCTGCGGCGAGACCCCAACGGGATTGAGAGAGACCCGGACAACATCTTCAACCTTGGTGAGTACTTCTACGGCTCAAGCGATCTGAATTTTGATTACACGTTCAATGCCCCAGCTCAGGGCGCGAAGGACACGATTCGGTTTGACGTGTGGTACTACAACCAGCAGCACGCGGATGACGATGAGCTCAGCAGGGCCCAGTTCGAAGCTGCGATGCGAAACAACAAGCTTACGAGGATGGATGGACTTCCCCTGATCATCGAGGAGAGCTCACACTGGTTCAACAACAACGGCCCGCAGGGGGTGACCGATGGCGCGTGGGGGAACTTCGATCAATGGTCAACACGACATGATGGTGCTGGTGCGACCTACTACCAGGACGGACATGTCGATATGTTCACGCCACCGAGCAATGGATTCCAGAATGATGATCCGGGTGAAGCATACGGCGATTCCGGATTCAACTCCCACGATATCTACATCAAGGCCGGTTTCAGTTCATCGCTCTATCGTTTGAGCGACATCGCTGACGCCCAATCCAACGCTCGATCAGGTTTCAACTCCGGATACGGCGCGATCAATAACCCCGGGCAATACAGATAAGCAAAGCACCCGCATTTGCGGGTGTTGCTGTGAATAGGCAGGAGCGTATTCATTTATGCGCTCGGCAGTGATGGTTTCTTACCGAGCCGAGGCAGCACGATCATCGCGCCGATGAGCAGAGGTATCAGCAGCACGAAGGGTGATACGTGGATCTGCTCTGGGATGGTGACTTTGCCGATGTTCCCTACCTCAAGGATGTTCGATTTCAGCCATGGGTAGAGTTCCGCGTACACACCGGCGCCTACGAGCATGCCGAGCACGCCGATGATCGCATGGCGGGACCCTGACCCGATCGCCGCGACCGCGGTTCCAGGGCAGTATCCGAGGATCACCATGCCAACACCGAAGATGACGCCCCCGAGTGTGTTCGCGAGGAGAGCGGTTCCCTTAATGTGTAGCGGGACTTCCATACCGACGAGCCGCATCATGTAAATTCCGAGGCCGCCCACAATCACCGCCGTCATCATGACCTTGATGACCGTGAAATCTTTGAACCGGAACTGGTTCACGATGACATTGAAGTTGGTCACCCCGCCCTTCTGCAGGAGGAACCCAAAGACGAGCCCGGTGATTGCTCCGAGCAATAGTGTGGTTGGATCAGCAAACCATGTGTTCATGATGCACCTCCTTTGGTGCGAAGCCCGGCGTACAGGAGCGCAGCAGTGGGCAGTCCGCCTGCGAACATCGCGCCCATGAAGATCCATCCGGATGTTGAAAGCTGCATCCCGCCGGAGAGACCATGCCCAGACGTGCATCCGCCTGCCATCCGTGCGCCGATGATGAGGATCACGCCTCCGAGGAATGCCGCTGCGTGCCGGAATCCCTTGGAAGGCCCAAAGCGTTGTTCCCAAAGATCTGGCACATGCTCGGGGTTCACTTTTCCACTGAGCTTCGCCGCGAGGAAGGCGCCGACCGCGAGGAAGATCACGAGCGCGAACTGCCACTCGATCATCGGCTTCGGTTCCGCAGAGGTACCAAGGTACTTCACAAAATAAGGTTCGTTGTCAACGTGATCGGACGCGATCATTCGTTCTACGCCGCCTGCAGCTCGAACCATGGTCGTTGACGTCCCGAGCGCTTTGTTCATCGTTGCGAACGTGATCCACGAGAGAACGCCCAGCAGTATCCCGACGAGGTAAGGCGACCACCTCGGTTCTTTCAGGAGTTTCATGAAAGCGTTATTGGCCACGGCGAGTCTCCTTAGTTATCGCAATAGTGCGATGCAATTGGGTTACGCCCCGCTCGGTGGGGGCAGAGGAGATGTGTATCGAGCTTGGATGCATTGGATAATCGAACGCATCCCTGGCTCAATCACACGGCAGTACACATATCGACCATCTCGTTCCATTGAGATAAGATGGTGATCTTTGAGGCGTTTCAAGTGTTCAGAAGTGACATTCTGGGGGGTATCTGTAAGCTTTGCAAGTTCCCCGACGCTCATGCGATGATCGAGTAGTACCTCAATCAACTGGAGCCGTACAGGGTGGGCAATTACCTTGAGGCAACTCGCTGCTTGCTCCATGTGCTCAACCGAAGTCATTTTCGGAACAATCTTCATGCTTTTAATATATCGCACATGTGCGATAAGTCAAGGCTTTGGGGCAATAGGAGTACTTGAAAGTACGCAATGAGGACGATTAAGTGGTCTACGCCTACCATCTCGACCCGCGAAACAGGCGTGTTTCGGGATTGACATGAACCACGAACTGGAGAGTCCAGCATGGAAACCACACTGATCATCCTCAAACCAGATGCCGTTCAGCGCGGTCTCATGGGCAAAATTATCACCCGTTTCGAAGAGAAGGGGCTCGCAATCGTTGGCATGAAGATGATGACGATCTCCCAGGAACTCGCGGGGACCCACTACAAAGACCACCAAGGCAAACCCTTCTACGACGGGCTCGTTGGGTTCATGACCTCGTCTCCTGTCTGTGTTATGGCCGTCCGTGGCGTTGGCGCTATCTCCATCGCTCGCTCCATGATGGGCGCCACCTTTGGGTCAAAAGCAGACGCGGGTACCATCCGCGGCGACTTCGGTGTCTCCAACTCCTTCAACCTCATCCACGGTTCGGACTCCCCCGAAGCAGCAGAGCGTGAACTCGGGCTGTTCTTCAACGACGGCGAAGTCCAGGTACTTGATCGTGCGATCGAAGGTTGGGTGTACGACATGAGTTCTGGCGAGCCCGAATAAGCACCACTCCGTGTTAAGACATTGTCAAAAGCTCCTTTCGAGGGGCTTTTTTGATGCAGCCTACTGATTAGCGCTGAATCATCATCATGAGAGAAAATCTGGGGATAGTCATACCTAGAGCCAATGAAAAGGAGATAAAGAGATGAACCAGATCGCAGCAATAATCACAATCGCAGGCGTAGCAGCATTCGCAAACGCAGGAGTTGTCGAGAGCTTTGAGCTTGGAACAGGAGCGCTCGACGATGGTGCTCAGGTTGAGCAGGGCGGACTCGGTGCGCAGTTCTTCATGAATGCACAGGGTAACGATGACCAGTTCCAAGAGTTCTACGTTATGCGCTTCGACCTGAGCAGCTACAGCGGTGCCGCTGTCCAGGCGCTTTCCATTGATCTGACACATGCAGAAGCGTTCTTCTCTGCATCGGGGCAGGTGGAGTTGAGCTACTCTACAGACGACGCATTTGACCTGACGACCCTGACGGCAGATGCAGCTGATATCGGGGGCAACACTCAGCTTGCCGCTTCCCAGGTTGCGGTCTTTGACTTCGTTGCGGGAAACGATGGTGTGACGGACACCATCGTGCTCAACGATGTCAATGGTCTCTTTGCTGACGTTCAGAGTGGTGGCGTGATCACACTCATTCTCGAAGCAACCGAAGCGGGTACCTCAGCGACCTACGCCGGCCTTGGAAATATCGCGAATGGCGGTCCAACGCTGAATGTGACTGTGCCTGCGCCAGCATCTCTCGCGATGCTTGGGCTTGGCGGGTTTGCAGCAACACGCCGTCGTCGTGCATAACTAGAAATCAGTGATCCGAATGAAAAGAACCCCGCATGACTGCGGGGTTCTTTATCTTTTATCGTGAATCGATCAGGCGTTTGCTGGTTTGATCTCACCGATTACCGCCGGCGGGTCTTCGATCTCGATGACGATCTGGTCAGCGATTTCGCGACGATGGATCTCGACATCACGAGGGAAGTCGAACGCAACGCGAACCCGCTCGCCCTTGACGCTCGCAATTCGGACCACGCCGATCGGGTTCTTGGGATCCCCGATGACGACCTCTTCGCCTTCTCTTCGTGTGATGACCAGCATCCGTTGCTTACTCCAAATATGACCGGAATCGTCATGACCAGTTCGTTGAGTATATCACTTTGACCAAACCAAGAACATGGGTAAAACGCCATAACTCCCCCATATTTCAGGAATTACGCAGACCAGCGACGTGGTTCTCGGACGTTGCTTGAATGGGAAAGTGGATTTCTGAGTCAGAAACCCGCATCTGATTAATCGTCTTCTATCGCCTCTACACCGGAGATCTCAGGGACATACGTCTTGAGATTCTGCTCGATTCCGAGACGGAGTGTCATGTTCGAAGAGGGGCAACCAACGCATGCGCCGTGCATTCGAATTCGTGCGACACCTTCGGGGGTGACTTCCACGAGTTCGATATCGCCGCCGTCGTTCTGAACAGAAGGGCGGATGCGATCGATGACGACCGTCACGCGTTCAATAACGGTGAGCCCTTCGTTATTCTGCGAAGGGTTATTCCCGTTGATCGGATTGCCGCCTTGCGTGACATTGACCATGCTGAATGATAGGGGATGAACCTCTCCGAGTTCCAGCGGTGAATCGCTCGGCGTTCTACACTATTGGTGATGAAGACTAAGACGAAGCTCGCATACACCGTTGCAATGATATCTATAGCCATTTTGGGGGCATGCTCAAGTTCGAGTTCGTTCGTTCCCTCGGGTAATCCGCTCCTTGATCTGCGTAATCCAGAGCTCATGGAGCGGGATCGGATCACTGCTGCCCGTGCTGCCTGGGCCGAGGTGGAACAAGGCGTTCGAGATCGTGAACGTACCCGATACGCGATGAAGAACCTCGCGTGGTCGGGGGGGACGGACGCTGATTTGCGTCTTGTCATTCTCGATCTGCTCTTGTCTGATCAAAGTGAGGCTGGGAGCGCAGACTCTCGGGTCATGGCCAGATTGCTGCTTCCCAATGAGCGTGATGTTGGAGCTGTCCGGATTATCTCGAAACACGCGGTCCAATCGGACTGGAATGAACTGATCCCTGCATTTGTCCGAAGCCTCGCACGCCCCATCCCCGGGGTCGCTCTGGCTGAGCGTTCTGAGTTTGACGCGATCCAAGCATTGTCCAACGGTCAATCGATCGAGCAGGTCGTCTTTGATGTGTTTCTCAATCCCAATGCTGGGATGGAAACAGATCAAGAGAGAGCAGTTCTGAAGATCGCGGATCGTACACGCGATGAAGCGTGGGGATTGCTCGGTCGAATGGACCCGAGCGGCGAACTCCGTGACGGACTGATCTCCTCCGCAATCACGAATCCGGGTGACGCGGATCCGGAGTCCCTTGAACTCCTCAAAGATCTCCGCGTCGCGCAGGATGAACTGGCGGTGCTCCCGACAACAAGTCTCGAAATCAGTTGGCTCAGCTCACTCCGTCACCACTCCGACGAGCGGAACCGAGAAGCAAATAGCGAATGGTGGGTGCAATCAAGCCGCGCGGTTCGTTCATTATCGAGTGAACAGCGTACAGGTCTTCGTCTTCGTCATATTGAACCCGTCCGATGGGTGAACGAGCACCGCTCGCAATGGTTGTCCCTCTCGCGTGATGACCTCTATGCTTTGCTCAGTTCGCGTCTGCGTGACCGGACTGTACACAAGCGAAAGAGCGAACGCGGCGAGCCTCCCCGTCTAGAGCGTCTTGGCGATTGGTCAAATCAGATGAGCTGGGGTGATCTGCTCACGGTTCTTGTGCTCGATGAGTCCTTGCTGGATCAGGAGATGCAAACGCAGATCTTCACACACCGAACTCTCGACAAGCAGGATACCTCTACAGAGTACGGCGGCGTGATCGAGTCAGCTGAAGGAGACGATTGGCGTGCGATCCTCTTCCGCCCGCGTCAACGCGATCGCCTGAGCGATGTCCGCTTTGTCGCGAGTGATGACATGTTCCGTTTCAGTGATCGCTCCCTTGCGCACTACCACTTCCACGCGAACGATCGGAACAGCTCCCGCTTCGCGGGGCCATCCATGCAAGACCTGCAGAACGCGTTGAACTCGCAGCGCACGAGCGTAGTGTTCACGTCTCTCGATTCCACAGAACTCAACGTCGACGTGTACTTCGGCAATGGTGTTGTGATCGATCTGGGGACCATCGAGCAATAATCGCTCGAACATCTCAAACAATTTTCAGCTCGTTTCATGCCCTATTGAGTTTAAACCTCGATCGCTCAAAAACGGGCTTCACGTCACTGGAAGGGCGATTTCTCCCATCCATACACTCGCTTGTGCAGTTATCAGAAACAGAACACCGTATCGCCAAAGCCATCGAATCCAGATCGCATGATCTGCTCGAGGATTTGCGTCTCCATGTCTCCATCCCAACAGGTGGCAACAACCAATCCGCGATCGAAGAAACACGCGAACGGTTCGGTATCAGACTTCAAGAGCTCGGTGCCAAAACGCACATGGTCCCCGGGGACCCGAAGCCCGAGTGGCTTCAGGGCGATCAATCGGACTACTACACCCCTCCAACAGTCGTCTCCGAGCGTCTCAACGGCGCGACGGAAAACCGAGTCCTCGTCGCGGGGCATCTTGACACGGTTCATGACCCAGAGGGTGATTTCCGTGAGCTCTCGATCGCGACTGACGGCAAGACCGCGCTCGGGCCCGGATGCGTCGATATGAAGGGTGGTTTGGTCATCGCGGTTGCAGCGCTCGAGGCGCTCGAGGAGTGCGGCGTTCCTGCGAACTGGACGTTCACGATGAACGCAGACGAAGAGACGGGCACATACCACAGTGAGCAGGCCCTCATCGATCAGGCAAAGCAGCACGACTTTGGGCTCGCACTCGAGCCCGCACTCCCTGGCGGCGAACTCGCGATCGAACGTATGGGTTCTGGTCAGTTCATGATCGAAACAGTCGGGAAGAGTGCCCATGTTGGACGAGCCTTCACTGAGGGTGTCTCCGCGGTCGTGAAACTCGCGGAGTGCATCGAACGATCGTCGCACTTCCCCGAACCCAATCGAGGCAAAATCCTCAATATCGGACCCGTCAGGGGTGGGGTCGCGACGAACGCGGTCCCGGATTCTGCGTTTGCTTGGGGGAATGTTCGCTTTGCGGATCAAGAGATTGCCGATGAACTCGGGGTGCAGCTCGACGCCATACAGACTGACCCCGAAGCGTTGCCCGCGGTGAAGGTGTACCGGAGTTTTAATCGACCCGCTAAGCCGCTGATCCCAGAAACGGAACAGCTCGGTCTGCGTGCCCGAGAAGTCGCAGAGGCACTCGGACAGAAACTCCCCTTCGCGAAAACCGGAGGGGTCTGCGACGGGAATGTCCTGCAACATGCGGGGCTGCCAACCATCGACACGCTCGGCGTGCGTGGCGGTGGGCTACACACCAAGGACGAATGGATTGATCTTTCTAGCCTCGTTGAACGCTGCCAGTTGCTTGCAATCCTGATCGCAAGACTCTCGGCAGGCGGTTCCGCGGCACTGTAACCCTCAACTCTATGAATCAGAGGAGCAATGTCATGTCGGCATCAACGACGGCCACCAACTCAACAACTGGAAAAGCACTGTTCACCGATCCTGCGATCGAGTCGAGTATCGAAGCGCTCGTTGAGCAGGTGATGGAGTACAACCGCACCATTTCTGATACCAAAGCACCGAACCCCGAGATCGCGGAATCGTTCCAGTCGATCATCGATCGTTGCAAGGCAGTGAAGGGCAACAATCTTGTCTACCGCTCCATAGGCTCAGGTGCGGGGAATGGCGCCTTAGTGGAGATGGCAGATGGTTCCGTCAAATGGGACATGCTCACCGGGATCGGGGTGCACTTCCTCGGGCACGGGAACCCCAAGGTGATTAAGGCCCAGATCGTTGCGGGGATCAACGAAGCGACAAAACACGGAAACCTGCAGACCAACTTCGGCGCGTACGAGTTCGGCGAGAAACTCCTCAAGCACGCGTCTCGTGGCTCGGACCTCAAACACGCGTTCATCACCACCTCAGGTGCGATGGCGAATGAGAGTGCGATCAAGGTCTGTTATCAAAAGCATGCACCCGCGTCTCGTGTCATCGCGTTTGAGCATTGCTTCATGGGGCGTTCGGTCACTATGGCACAGATCGGCGATTCCCACGGCGGACGCGTCGGGATCCCTCTTTCGACCCAGGTTGATTACATCCCGTTCTACAACGACGCGCTCGCGGACGAAATGGGCGGGCCTGCGAAGTTCACTGATTACTGCGTCAAGCGTTTGCAGGAATACATCACGCGTTACCCGAAACAGCACGCGTGCTTTATCTTCGAGCTCGTTCAGGGCGAGGGCGGGTTCAACGTTGCCAAGCGTGATTTCTTCAAGGCACTCATGGACGTCTGCCGTGCGAACAACATCGCGATCTGGGATGATGAAATCCAGAGCTTTGGACGCACTGAATCCATGTTCGCGTACGAGCAGTACGATCTCGGCGAGTACGTTGATGTGTTCTGTGTTGGCAAGATGACCCAGGCCTGCGCCACGCTGTGGACCGAGCGGTACAACCCCAAGCCGGGGCTCCTCAGTGGTACCTTTACCGGGAACACGAGCGACTTTACCGTGGGCTCTCTCCTGCTTGACGAGCTGAGCAATGGGGACTTCTACGGGCCGAAGGGCAAGTTCGCGATCCATCATGCGGAGTTCCGTTCGCAAGTGAAGAAGCTCATCGACAAGCACCCCGATTGGTTCCCCGATGCGCCCGAAACCAAAGAACTCGTCGGCGGTGTCGGTGGGATGATGAAGTTCACCCCATTCGGTGGCGACAAAGCCAAGGTCATGAAGACCTGCAAACACGCGTACGAAGAAGGCGTGATTTCTTTCTACTGCGGGCACGGCCCGTTCCATGTCCGGATGCTTCCGCCGTTGCCGGTGATGAAGATGGAAGACTGGCCCCGTGTCTTCGAGTGTGTCGAACGAGCGCTCGCTCGTGTTGCACAGGAGGGTTGAGTTATGCCGAGATCCTCCCCGCAGTTCGTTATCCGTCGCGCGATGAACTCAGACCTACCGACGCTGCACAAGCTGTCGAAGATGGTCCATTTCATCAACCTGCCACCGGACCAAGAGATCATTGCGGACAAGATCCGCAACTCTCGTCAAAGTTTTTTGCGTGCAGCGCGTGATGCCAAGAGCGTGCACAAGCCGCAGAGCCAATCCGCATCGAGCGGGCTCTCTGAGAAGACCGCGATGGCAGACATATTCATGTTTGTCATCGAAGAACTGAATACCGAGGGGTGCATCGGGACCTCGCAGGTCGTCTCGCAGATGGGCGGACCAGGGCACCCGAACGTGTGTTTCAAACTCGAGACTCGAGAGAAGTACGCGGAGGACCTGAAGTTCGGGACCAAGCATACCGTGGCGCGGGTGTATCTGGATGAATCCGGCCCGACCGAACTCGGTGGGCTGATCATGCAGCCGAGTTTCCGTGGGCACAAGCTCAAACTCGGAAAGTTCACTTCGCTTGTCCGGTTCCACTTTATCGCGTTGCATCGCAAGATGTTCCGCCCGACTATCCTCGCGGAGCTGATGGCCCCGATTACGAGCAAAGGCGAGTCGCTCGTCTGGGACACGCTCGGGCGACGATTTATCCCGTTGAGTTACGACGAGGCGGATCGGTTCTGTCAGTACTCAAGGAACTTCATGACGGATCTTCTACCAGAGGGTGATATTCATCTCTCGTTGCTCCCGCCTCAGGCACGGGCGCAGGTCGGTGAGGTGGGGCCGGAGACGATCCCTGCTCGTCGGATGCTTGAACGTCTGGGATTTCAGTACGACGGGTTCGTCGATCCGTTTGATGGCGGTCCCTATATCACAGCCAAGACGGATGAGATTGAGATTATCAAGGACACCTTCTCTGCGATGCTGGGTCCATCCATCAAACACGAACAGACGAATCAGGTTGGGATCGTGTCGGTCCTCAACAATGATGGTGATTTCCGTGCGGTGCAGTGTGCTTTCCAGATCGATCGATCGGGCAAGATACGTGTCACATCTGAAACGTTTATTGCGTTGCGCGCAGAACCCGGGATGACCGCAGGGTGCACCCCGATGCGTGTCCCGATCGAACCCGGTCGCAATGGCACAAAGCGAGCGGCCTCGAAGTCAACGAAGAAGGCCGCTTCCAAAAAGAAAGTGTCCAAAAAGTCGTCGAAGAAAACTACGAAGAAGACCACCAAACGTGTGTCCAAAGCAAAGTCATCCTAAGACTGAGGTGCAATCATGAGCACGCAGCGAGAATCAGTAACCACGATTCAGGGACAGAACCTGATCGCGGGTGAATGGCTCCCGATCCCCGGCAATGCAATCGCATCCACCATGCCCGCGCACCCTAATCAGGTTGTCTGGTCTGGGACGTCCTCTGTAAATGCGGTCCATGATGCGATCCGTGCGGCGCGTGAATCGCTTCCGGAATGGTCCGCAACACCCATTGGGAAACGCGTCGCGGTGCTCCGCAAGTTTCAGGAGATTGCCAAAGATCGAGCGAGTGAACTCGGAGTGTTGATCTCCACAGAAACTGGGAAGGCATTGTGGGAATCTCAGGGTGAAGCCAACCTCATCGCGGCCAAGGTCGACATCACACTCGAAGAGGGCGAGTGGTCTGGACGTCATCGCGTGAGTGATTTCGAGTTCGGTCTCAACGAAACCAAGCGAGCTCGGTGTCACTTCCGTCCCCACGGTGTGATGGCCGTGGTCGGACCGTTTAACTTCCCCGCGCACCTTCCCAACGGGCACATTGTTCCAGCGCTCCTGACAGGCAACACGATCGTGTTCAAGCCGTCTGACAAGTCGCCCGCGGTGGGGCAGATGCTTGTCGAGATGTTCCACGAGGCGCTCGAATCCGAAGGTGCACCCAAGGGCGTCATCAATCTCGTGCATGGTGCCGTTGATGAGTCGATCGCGCTATGCAGCAGCCCCGACGTAGATGGCGTGCTCTTCACGGGTTCGTGGGGCGCTGGGCGAGCAATTACCGAAGCGAACCTCGATCAGCCTGGCAAGATCATCGCGCTCGAGATGGGCGGCAACAATCCCGCGATCATCATGCCCGATGCAGACCTGTACCAAGCCGTCGTCGAGGTCACACGATGCGCGTTCAACACCACCGGGCAACGATGCACCAGCACTCGCCGATTGATCGTACACAAGGACGTTGCGGACAAGGTCATCCCCGCGCTGATTAAATCCGCATCGAACCTGATCATCGGTGACCCGGACGCTTCTGAGCCCGTCTTCATGGGCCCAATCATTTCGGAAGATGCCCTCGATTCTGTACTGAAGTTCCAGGAACGCGTTGCAAGCAACGGGGGGCGTGTGCTTATGGAATCCACCCGGATGCCTGACCGTGAAGGGTGGTTCATCACGCCGGGCATCATCCAAGTTGATGCGTTCACCCTCGGGTGCGACGACGCAGGGTGTGATGAGGAAGTGTTCGGCCCACTCATGCGGCTCAGTGTTGTCGATTCATTCGATGAAGCGCTCAAACAGGCAAACGCAACCCGGTACGGGCTCAGCGCCTCGATCTTTACGGCAGACGAGTCGTTGCAAGAGCGATTCCTCAACGAATGCCGAGCGGGGTGTCGGAATATCAACTGCGGCACAGCCGGGGCGAGTTCCAAGCTTCCATTCGGTGGGCTGGGGGTTTCGGGGAACCATCGCCCCGCGGGCGCGTTTGCGCTCGATTACACCGCGTACCCAGTCGCGAGCATGATCGAGACGGGCGATGCCTGCACGATCCCCAATGGGATGCGCGTGGAAAAGGGTTGGGTCGAATAATCGATCAGGACCCGTTGGCGCGTTTCTGTAGATTGATGATCAACTCAACCTGCCCGACGGGTTGTTTGAGTTGCTGCGCTATCTCATTGGGTGATTTGCCTTTGAGTGCGAGTTCGTGGATCTGATCAGAGATCGAAATCTCGATCGGCTCAGGTTCTTCGGGAACCGATGGGGTGGGTTCTATTCGCCCTGCGACGCGAGCTTCGCGCTCTTGCTGATCCTGCTCGAGTCGTGACCGATCAAGCAACGAGGGGTCGATCGCACGCGGCGTGGTTCGTGCTGCTGGTGTTGGTTCGGGTACGCTGACCTGATCTGGAGCTGGTTTGGGGTTGTTGGAGATCGCACGATTAAGTTGATCGAGTTTCGCGTCCGCCTCTTCGATCAACAGTTCCAGACGTGCCGCTTTATTATCGAGGACAGCGCCCAGTCGCCGGGCGATGTCCTCGGCTTCGACCATCAGACGTTCGGCCGGTTCCATCGAAGATTCCGCACGCTGACGGATCTCTTCTATACGCTCGGACGGAGATCCCATCGCGTTCGTACGAGCAGCATTCGATGTGTGAGTCTTCTTGAGCGAGCGGAACATCAAGAAAACCAAAATGATCATCGCAACCGCAAGGAGGATGTTCGGGATCATCGAGTTCTCTGCACGGAACTGATCCAGAAACCCCGTCGGCTGGGACTCCTGCGTTTCCCCAGTTGATATCACGGGGACATCCCCTGAAGTCTCAGGTGACTCGATGCGGCGTTCTTCAGACTGTGCGTTGGGTCCGAGTTGCAATGGTTTGGCTCCGCTTGTCGGCTCTCATTTGCCGATCGTCCACTCTATCATCGGAGCGTGGATGATGCAAGGTTCCAACCCGGCGGTGATCGTTCAGAATCACACAACTGGAAGCGCGACGAACTCGTGGCGCGGATCCTGCGCCGATGGCGGGAACTCACAGGGGATAAGAACACCCGAGATCGTGATCGCCGTACCCTCATCGCGTGTTCCGGCGGGGCGGATTCGGTTGCCCTTGCATTTGCCCTCTCCCGGATTCCGGGGGCATGCGTGATTGCACATATTCGTCACGACATCCGATTGGAAGCTGAAACGAAAGCAGATCAGGGCTTGGTCCAATCGCTCGCGGATGCCTGGGGTGTTCCGTGTGTAGTACAGGATCTGCTCGTCAAAGACCAACCCGGAAACCTCGAAGCCAACGCGAGAGCTGGAAGGTACGCGATACTCCAAGGGATCGCGAATGAACAGGGGTGTCACTTCATCGCGATCGGGCACCACGCGGATGATCAACTCGAAACAATCCTCATGCATCTTATGCGTGGATCGGGCGTCCGGGGGATGCGAGGGATGTCCCCGTTGACACAGTTCGATGAAGTGCCCGTCATCCGTCCCATGCTCGATGTGTCGAGGGACGAGATCGAACAATTGCTTATGTCTGCGAGTATCGCATGGAGAGAAGACGAGACAAATCGAGATGTCGAGTATCTGCGGAATCGAATCCGTCATGAACTCGTTCCGGTGATGCGTTCGATCTGTCCCGAGATCGCATATCGCGCATCCGATTGGTCGGATGATCTCATGCAGATTCGGTCCATGATGGAACACATGGTCGATGATGTGGTTCAGAAATCAACTCAGACGAACGAGGGAATGAACTGGGATCGAGCGGTGTTTCGTTCATGCCCCGAGCCGATTCTCGGGATGCTCCCGCATAGCGTGTGTGCCGATCTCTGTGCCAATGCAGGACAGGACTCGATCAGTCGCGAAACGATCCGTGCCTGGATCAGGAGCGTGAAATCAGGTTCCACGGATCCGTCGCGTCATCGTATCGGTCCTATGGTTTGTTTCATCGATGCGCATCACGTTCGTTTCGTGCCCGCTTCCGATGAGCATGTCGAAACAGAGGTTCATCATGAGTCATGATTCCGAAACACTCACCATTGCACTCGTCGGGCATTGTACTCCAGATTCGTTCGCGCTCCGCAGCGCGATCGCGGGGTTCTACCCGGAGGCAACAGTCGAGAACATCAGTGTACAATCTGATTTCGAATCGCGGATCGGCGAGTTTAAGATTCATCTCGTGAATCGTGTGTTGGACGGATCATTCGACGATGATTCGGGGATCAACCTGATCCGACGACATGCAAACGACCACTCAGCACTGATGTTGATCTCAAACTTCCCAGAATCATTACAGGAAGCAATCGAAGCGGGTGGGATTCAAGGATTCGGCAAACGCGACATGCGAGGCGAGAACGCACGCATCGCGTTGCACAACTCGATCAACGCATAACACGACCGTAAGGATCACGCACATGGATAAGGTTATCAAAGTCAGCGAGTACCAGGCTCGTCGCAAGAAAATCAGTTCGCAACTCAAAGATGCCATCGGCGTGGTCTTCGCGGGCGCGGGCGCACCGCCACTCCGAGGCGAGTGGTTCCCGGATATGAACTTCCGGTACCTCACAGGGATCGACAATGAACCGGGCGCAGTAATCCTCTTCGACCCCAAGAATCCGAATCCCAAACGACGCACCATCCTCTTCCTTCAGCCTGTCAACCCGGAAATGGATGTATGGGACGGGTACCGGGATCACATCTCCCAAGAACTTCGCGACCGATACGGGTTTGACACCGTTATGCGTACCAACGCGCTCCCGCGATTCCTGAGCGAAGCAGCGCGACGATCCAAGAAGCTTGCATGTCTTCACCCGACCGCTGCTTACACCCAGCCGGTAACGCCTGACCTGGACATCTTCCAGAAGATTGCGGCGCGTACCCCAGGGTGCTCGATTTTGGATATGAGTGACGCCGTTATCAATATCCGACTCGTCAAGAGTGCTGCGGAAGTAAAGCAGATCCAGAGCGCGATCAGAGCAACCCACAGCGGACTCAACGCGCTGATGAGCAAGCTCAAGCCTGGCGTCGGGGAGCGGGATCTACACAATGCCCTCGTCGGTGGGTTCTCCCAAGCGGGTGCCATCCGCAATGCCTTTGACCCAATCGTCGGGTCGGGGCACAACGCAACAGTGCTCCATTACAAAGAAAACACCGGCGTGTGCAACGACGGTGAACTCATCGTCGTCGACTCGGGCGCAGAGATCAACGGATATGCGTCAGACATCACGCGTGTCTTCCCTGTGAACGGCAAGTTCACGAAAGAGCAGGCAAAGCTCTACAACATCGTCCTCAAATCCCAGCTCGCCGCGATCAAAGCGGTTAAGCCCGGCGCAACCATGGCGCAGGTCGACGAGGCATCCCGCAAGGTGATCCGCGACGCAGGATACGGCGATCAGTACCTTCACGGCGTTGGGCATCATCTCGGACTCGAAACACACGATCCATCACCCGATGTGAAACTGAAACCCGGAATGGTCGTGACGATCGAGCCCGGGATCTACCTGCAGGATAAATCGATCGGTATCCGTATTGAGGATGACATCCTCGTGACGGAGAAGGGGAATCGGAATCTCTCGTCGATGATCCCGAAAACGGTTGAGCAGGTCGAAGCCGCGATCAAGGCTGCAAAGTAATCCGGTTGGATAACAAGGTCACATCAGCCCGCCAGTTCGCGGGCTTTTTCGATGAGACGTCGCACGTCGTCGGGGTCGCTGTACCGGTAGAGCCCGATGACATGGCGATCGGGTCCAACGAGGAGGATCGAGGACGGGTGATCGATATTCCGGAATCCATCGTCCGTGTTCAGCGCGCCGAGTTCAAAACCGACTCCCATGAGCAGGATCTGCGTCATGTCAGGAGTGCCGCGCCCAAACTTCCATCGCGTTGGGTCTGCCTTGAATCCATTCGCGTAGTTCTTGAGCACCTGAGGCGTATCGACTTCAGGATCGATTGAGATGCTCAGGAGTTGAAGATCGATATCTTCGGTCTCGAACTGGATATCGCGCATGACGGCGCTCATACCGGGGCAGATCAACGGGCAACTCGTGTAGAAGAAATCGACAACGGTGTACCTGCCGTCCAGATAGGTGTCGTCGAACTCATCGCCGTTGCGATCGACGAGCTTGAAATCCGGGATATATAACGTGCTGTAGGGGTTATCTTCATTCAGATCAATGATCTGATCACGTGGGAATCCCTGCTGCTTGGGTGCAAAGACAAACAGATAGATCAGGATCCCTGCGAAGGTGATCACGAGCAGCGCGATTGAGCGGATAAAGACACGTGGAGACATGCATGATCCTACGCAGGGACACGGGTTACGGTTTGTTGGAACGCGAGATCGCCCATATCCCAAGTCCAGCGCCGAACGCAGCGAATCCAAACGATACGCCCCATGCGATGAGTGGATTGAACGCATCGCTCATGCCCAACGCGTCACGCATCGCTGCGTGCGTCCAGGTAAGCGGGTTCGCGAGTGCGATGACCCTCATCCACCCCGCAGCGTCCTCTACCGGAAAAACCGCACCAGACAGCAGCCACATGGGCATGAGCAGGGCGTTCATCACGCCGTGGAATCCTTGCGTGGAATCCACGATCCATGCCATCGCGAGCCCAACTCCGATCAGGGCGATTGAGATACACATTAACGCACCAAATGCACCGAGCAGCCCAAAAGGCGTGAGCGAGACCCCAAGGAATGGGAGCGCGAGCAGGACGATCAGTGCTTGAATCAGGGCAATCAGACTCCCCGCACCGATCTTGCTCATCGCAATCGACCATTTGGGTGCGGGAGAAACAAGCGCTGCACGAAGGACCCCGTCATGTCGATCCTGAATCAGGGAGATCGCAGCAAAGATCGATGCGAACATGACGGTTAACGATGCCATCCCCGGGATCGTGTACGCCGTAAGGGATGTGCCCTCTCGCGCAACATCACCCATCGCATTCGAGAAGCCGCCGACGATGAACACCCAGAGCATCAGAGGTGTCGCCACACTTGCGATAATCCGCGACGGCTGACGGGTCTGACGGATTAGCTCACGCTTCGCCAGCGCAGACATCGCACTGAACCCAATCATGTGCGTTCTCCCTCGTAGGTGATGAGCGAGTACGCGTCCTCGAGTGTCGCCGGGGCGATTGTGAGACCAACGTCTTTGATCGGGCATGCCTGTACATCAATGCCTAGGGCGTTGGGGATGATGAGTGTCTGGTCAATCACATGCGGCTGATGCCCAATCGAACGCACCCACTGTAACGACGTCTCAATCTGTTCGGGCGTTCGTGTGTGAATACGCAGCACCCGCTCGCCGAGCGATTGACGGAGTGATTCTGGGGTATCAAT
>SPJK01095708.1_pt1 | contig 18468 bp, 14 predicted proteins | sample 3741771 | NCBI WGS metagenome assembly SPJK01 (sample SAMN10925997, study PRJNA522277) | cold seep metagenome | isolation source: Elba SIP-enriched marine methane seep metagenome, extraction at timepoint T2 | place: Italy: coast of Elba, Mediterranean Sea
AATAGCATCCAGTTCGATCTTTTGCAGCAGCTGATACGCTGTCAGGACACTATCAGCTTCCCCAAGAATTTCGACTTCCGGGCAGTAGTCCTGGAGGAAGATCCGCAGTGTCTGGCGCGACTCGGGTTCATCATCGATCAGCGCGACGCGCAAGCTTTTGTTGGGCATAGGCAGCACAGTCTTATTCATCCAATATAGCAAAATACCATCTATGAGAAGAAGTCGATTTCCAGCAGATCTGGATTATAGATCAATCGTGCCAAATTTTTCATGAATCCTGCCGAATAAAAAGGAGGTAGGTTTAAAACACAGTGCAAGTATACCTTGCAAGCAATCAACAGACCCTCCAATCATGAGACTGCACCAATTATCCCTGTTCATTTTACCCGGCGGCTACATTCAGGGCGTTTTGTCAAACAATAAGCTAGGCTCATGACGGTCTACGAAAAGGTCCCTGCCCATCTGTGGGACGGTAAAAATCGAATCCGGGGACACCTAACACTCACCAGCGAGGAACTGATCTTCGAGTTGCAGGAGTTCGCGAAGAGTCATTTGCAGATGAAGGTACCATTGACTGGTATCACCCGGGTCGAGCCTTTCCTAATCTTCAGTCACATCCGCAAAGGATTGAAGATCATTAGTGATGATGGGCGGGAGGACCTTTTCGTACTAGAAGATCCGCTTCGATTCAGAAATATGATGTTCCGGATTTTGGACCGGAAGAATGATTAGGCGATTAGAACCTTGCTTATCAGTAGAGCAGAGAAGTTTAGGTAGCAGTAGAAGAATAGGATTTTCTCAAACCACTAAAAGTCGCACTGAAACCCATAGGTGCTCAACCATTGCTCGTGCTGGCGATATTCCGGCATGGCCTTTTCCACCAGGCGCCAAAAACGGTCGGAGTGGTTAAGTTCGATCAGGTGGGCAAGTTCGTGGATGATCACATAATCGACCACTTCCTGCGGCGCAAAGAGGAGTCGCGTACTGAGGTTGATATTGCCGCTGTTGGAGCAGGACCCCCAATTGGTATGGTTGTATTTTAACTTGACCCCCTTGATTGGCTTTTGGAAGTGCCGGTCGTTGAGTTCCAACACCCGCTCCGAAATGGCTGGCAGGTAATCCTTCCCCACAAGCCGGCTGAGCAAGGTTCGTATTGCTTCTGAGCGCTCCTCCGGTCGAATCCCTTGACGAAGGGTTAGCTCAATTACCCCGTCCTTCAATCGTCCGCCGTGCGTTTTCCGATCAGCTTCTTGAAGACGCAATTCATACTGCCGCTGCCCAACCCGCAAGGTATCGCCATCTTGATAGTCAGCTTGCTGGTAGCGCTCGATCAAGCCTGGGCGTTTGGCCACCTGTCGCTGAACCCAAGCCTCCAGACGCTGCAACTGCTTCGCTTCATCAGCCGCCGACATGCTCTTTGGAATGCGAATGATCAGGTAGTCCTTACCGAGATAAGCCCGCACACTACGCCTACGCTCCCGGATCAGCTTGACCGGCAGGGAGCCTTCGGGGAGTTGGAGCGTGCGGTATTCGGTCACGAGGGTGCTTTAGATTTTTAGGTTTGTTGCTACGCAACTTGCAGTTGGCAGTGCGCCACTTTCGTGGCTTGCAGTGGGCAGTAGGCAGTGCGTTACTTCGTAACTTGCAGTTGGCAGTTTACTGTTAGTCCGTTGGTCTATTGGTCTTCCTCCTTAACCCGTCCTCTTATCCCTGCCTGCTCGACAGCCTCGCTGGCAGGCAGGCTTCCCCCGACGATAAACCTGTGCTGACCGCAGCCTCAGTATGCCGGGATCAAAGACCTTCGAAATGGAAGGACGGCAAGTTTAGCAAAAACTAACCGTAAGTCCTCTTGGGCCGGACTGACCGTTGGCCTATTGGTCTGAGTCGACTGTTGGACTCTTACTGCTTTGCTGCGAAGTCGCGCATCACGTCGACTAATGCTTGCACACTTTCCTTTGGCATGCTATTGTAGATAGACGCGCGGAACCCTCCAACGGAGCGGTGGCCTTTGACACCTACACAGCCTACTGCTTCACATGCGGTAAGGAAGTCACCTTCCAGTTGTTCATACCCTTCTGCCATGACGAAGGTAGCGTTCATCAAGGAGCGATCGTTGGCTTGTAGCACGGTGCCCTTGAAGAGTGGATTACTATCTATCTCATTATACAGCAACTGCGCCTTGGCTTCATTGTGGGCGGCCATAGCTGCTACGCCGCCTTGCCCCTTCACCCAGCGCATGGTCAACATGCTCACATAGATCGGCAATACGGGCGGGGTATTGAAGGAAGATGACTTTTCAATGTGCGTGCGATAATCCAACATGGTGGGGATCGTCCGCTCTACTTTACCCAAAAGGTCTTTGCGAACAATAACCAGGGTGACGCCAGCTGGGCCCATGTTCTTCTGCGCACCGGCATAGATCAAGCCAAAGCGGTCTAATGGCAATTCGCGGCTAAAGATGTCACTGGACATATCAGCTACTAGTGGTGCCGCGGTTTCCGGCCACTCTTTATACTGCGTGCCGAAGATGGTATTGTTGCTGGTCAGGTGCAGGTACTTGATATCGGCGGGCAAATCATAGCCCTGCGGGATATAGGAGAAGTTTTGGTCTTTGCTGCTGGCAACTTCCAGAATCTCACCAAAGTGTTTGGCTTCTTTGATCGCTTTAGTCGACCAGCTACCCGTATTGATGTAGGCGGCTTTTTCACCCTGATTCAGGATATTCATGGCCGTGAAGTAGAATTGGGAGCTGGCACCACCGGTCAGGAATAGCACAGCGAACTCATCGCCTATTCCTAATAACTCGCGCGCCAGCGATTCGGCTTCTTCTAGAATAGCGACGAATGCTGCGCTGCGGTGCGAAATCTCCATCACGGACAAACCACTGCCGTTGAGGTCGAGAACTCCTTGGGCAGTTTCCTTAATCACGCTAGCTGGCAGAATGGCTGGGCCAGCGCTAAAATTGTGCTTTTGCATTGGTAGAGGTCGGTTGAATTTGCCGCTAAAATAGCCTTTTTCCTTGCCTTGCCGACTTCTTTTTAATTTTACTGGGAGGTTTGGAAATTGGAATCGATCTACCTTTTTTTCTGATCAATTCTCAAAAAATATTCTTTTTTCCTGCCAAAACTATTTTCTTCGAATGATCCTTCGGCCTTTCTGGTCTAAGCGCCAAAGAATAAGCCGTGGGCATCTATTCATTAACGGCTCCCGGCTTTCGTAAAAAAAGACAGAACATGCTCAAAAAATTACTCCTTCCAACCGCCGCCTTGTACTGCCTCTTCACCGTACTAAGCTGTACGCCAAAGACTACAGAGCCAGTCACCAATACGCCACCCGTCACTACACCCAGCCCAACACCCCCACCGGTGGAATTAAGCCCTTGTCCGAAATTCACTGACGCTCCAAATACGGATGATGCTGAAACCTGGTACGTGTTGTACCGCGACTTCTTGCGCGCTCAGGACTATGAGACAGCCTATGGATACTGGCGAAAAACCTACGAAGTAGCACCTGCCGCAGATGGACAGCGCAACACTGTATTCTCGGATGGTATCTTCTTTTACGAAACCTTTTACAGCCAAACCGGCAACGTAGCGTACATCGACTCCATTTTCATGATGTACGATGAAATTGACAAATGCTATCCGGAGGGCGGCTATGTAGCTGGTCGGAAGGCCTTTGATTATTACTACAAATACAAGGAGCGGGCCAGCAAAGAGCAGATCTACGCTTTGTTCAAGGAGTCGATCGATGCCGATGGAATTGAAACCAATGACTTCGTCATCAATCCGTTCACTGCGCTACTCACCGAGATGCACGACAGCAACCTTGTATCCGATGCTGAAGCTGAAGCATACGCCGAGCAGATTACTGCAATCATTGAACATGGGGTAGCTAACTGTGAAGGCGTCTACTGCGAACGCTGGGAGATCATCCAAGAATTTGCGCCGGTCCGCCTCGAGTATTTTGAAACCGTGAAAGGCTTCTACGATTGCGATTACTATGTGGACAAGTACTACCCACAGTACCAGGAATACCCGGATAGCTGCGATCTCGTCACGGTTGTGCTAAGCCGTATGAACTGGGGAGAATGTCAGGAGGGTCAAGCAGAATACGACGAAGTGCTGGCTAAATACAATGAAAGCTGTAGAGCCACGGCTGGTGGCCTTGCCGGCGAAGCCTATGAACTCTTACAGGAGGGCGATTATGATGGCGCCATTGAGAAATTCCTGCAAGCCGCTGAGGAAGAAACCGACAATATGGAGCGAAAAGGAGCTTTGTACTTGTTGATTGCCAAAATATACTACGTCCACAAAAAGCGGTTCTCTACTGCCCGCCGCTACGCGCAACAAGCAGCTGATGTTCGATCTGGTTGGGGCGAGCCCTACATTCTCATCGGCCGGATGTATGCTTCCAGTGGACCTTTATGCGGGCCTGGTCGGGGCTGGGATAGCCAGATCGTTGTATGGGCTGCTCTCGACATGTGGAGCTACGCCAAACGAATCGACCCATCGGTTAGTAGAGAAGCCAATAGCTGGATCGGTCGATACGCACAGTATATGCCTAAGCGAGAAGATGTCTTTATTCGCAACCTAAGTGTAGGCGATTCCTATTTCATACCTTGCTGGATTCAACGAAGTACCTCAATCCGGACGGCCGATTAAGGTCCGAGGTCCAGCGTCCGAAGTCCGAGCTTATTGAGACTGCGAACTTGCAAACAGCGGACTTCGGACCGATGCACAGCATAGAAGCTATCGTTTAACGCATTGGTAACAAAATTTAAGTCGGCCTTATCCCCGTCGGTTGGATAAAAAAGGTATTTTTAGCGCGATTTACGATTTTGAAGACCAACTTTAAGGCATTCTATGGCAAACGATAACACAGCATCACTGGACCAACAGCGCCAGTTATTCGGGCATCCTATCGGCCTGTATATTCTTTTCCTCACAGAGATGTGGGAGCGCTTCTCCTACTACGGCATGCGTGCCATTCTCGTATTGTACCTCGTGGCAAGAACTGATGGTGCCAACCCTGGTTATGGCTGGAGTAATGGCGAAGCACTAGCTCTTTACGGCTGGTATACGATGTTCGTGTACGTTGCTTCCATTCCGGGTGGTATTCTCGCCGACCGTTATCTCGGTCAACGGCATTCAGTGATGTTAGGTGGTTTACTACTCTGTGCAGGACACGGGATATTAGCCGTTGATGCCTTATGGGCTTTCTATACCGGTTTGATCCTGATCGTACTGGGTGTAGGCTGTTTGAAACCTAATATCTCCACTATGGTAGGTGGCCTTTATGGCCAAGGCGACAAGCGTCGTGACATGGGTTTCTATATCTTTTACATGGGTATTAACCTAGGTGCTGCTGCTGCTGCTTTGATCGTAGGTTATGTTGGTCAGCGTATTGGCTGGCACTACGGCTTTGGTTTAGCTGGTATCGGTATGGCTTTGGGTCAGGTGATCTACATCTACGGCCAGAAATACATCAGCCATGTCGGTAACTTAGTAGTGGAAGAAAAGACCTCCGCTGAAAACCGTCCGAACCTGATCGGCGACATCTTTAAGCATCGGAATTCTCTGATCGGATTTAGCGTTATGCTAGTTGCAGGTGCGTTGATCTATTTCCTAGCAGGCAGTCTATCGTACGCACTATTAGTTGGTGCCCTCTCTCTTGCTGTAGGCGTTGGTATTGTTGTATACAATGATGGCAACCAAGTCGAGAAGGATCGAATACTTGTCACTTACTTATCTTTTATCATCATTATCGTCTTCTGGGGTGCTTTCGAGCAAGCCGGAGGTTTGATGAATATCTACGCCAACGAAAAGACCAACCTAACCTTAGGTAGTTTTGAAATCCCAGCTTCCTGGTTCCAGTCGGTGAATGCCATCTTCATTTTGGTATTTGCTACCATCGTGGGTAGCTTCTGGGCCTGGTGGCGTAATCGTGGCAAAGAGTCTTCTTCGCTCTTCAAGATGGCTATCGGTGTCATCATCATGGGTTGGGGATTCCTATTCATGTCGAAGGCCAGTTCCAAAGTAGGCTATGATGCTGCTGGTAACGTGACGGAGAAGTCGGCCATGATGTGGCTCGTATTGGCTTATCTGTTCCATACTATTGGTGAGCTGTGTGCTTCGCCGGTGGCGCTTTCATTCATCACTAAGTTGTCGCCTGCACGTTGGGTGGCCTTTATGATGGGGGCTTACTTTGCGGCTACAGGATTAGGTAACAAAGTAGCCGGCTTGCTCGGTGAGTTCTCCGAATCGCTTGGCGAATTTTCTTTGTTTACCGGCATCGCCGTATTCTGCACGATCGTTGGTGTACTTGTACTCCTGATGATCAAGCCGTTGAAGCGCTTGACACATGGTGCAGAAGATCAAGAAGGAGACAGTAATTACGATGAAACAGAAGGCTTTGAATTAGCCGACTCACAATCATAACATAATTTGCACATCAAGGGCATTCCGTTATGGGCCGTATTCGTTACGGCATCACGGAGTGCCCTTCTCTTTTTATTCTGGCACTAAACCTCCGGTTGACCCATGAGTAACAACGACTTTTTTAAATCGCAGGTCCTCGGCCACCCATCGGGCCTGTTTGTACTGTTCTTTACGGAAATGTGGGAGCGTTTTTCCTATTATGGAATGCGTGCCCTACTCGTTTTATTCTTCACCACCGCCTTGCTGGATGGTGGTTGGGGCTGGCCACGCGAACATGCTTTCGCGATCTTCGGCACCTATACTTCGCTAGTTTATCTTTCTACGATCATAGGTGGTTACTTTGCCGATAATGTGATCGGCTATCGATTGGCGGTAGTGGTTGGTGCGCTATTGATGACCTTAGGGCATGGCTGCATGGCGCTAGAAACGCCCTTCTTTATATATTCCGGTCTTGGACTTCTAGTAGTGGGCAGTGGCTTCTTTAAGCCCAATATGACGTCGATTATCTCTGAAGCTTATAAGGATCGACCGGAAAAAAAGGATGGAGCTTACACCATATTCTATATGGGGGTTAATGCCGGAGCATTCTTCGGCATCGGCCTTTGCGGCTACCTCGGTGAAAAAGTGGGCTGGTCTTACGGTTTCGGCCTCGCTGGTATCTTCATGTTATTCGGCTTGCTACAGTTTTGGTTGGCACAAGGCATCTTTGGCGATGTTGGACTTAAACCTAATAAAGAGGCAAGAGCGGCAGTTGAGACAGAAGAGGAGAAAAACGACAAGCGCAATCCATTCTCGACCTGGCAGAAAGTGCTGATCGTAATTTCCGCCGGCCTTGGCCTGATCTGGATCATCAACGATCCGATATCCAAGATATCCGAAGGAGCCGTCAATGTCCTTAATTTTAGTGCAATGGGCTTAAGCGGCCCTACTTTTACCATCATTACCGCCGTTCTGATCTTCCTGGTACTGTTGGTTTATCGCTTGCTCCAATACAGTTCGGTTACACGCGATCGAATGCTAGCCGTGATGTTCTTTGCCTTCATCACTATATTCTTCTGGGCCATCTTCGAACAAGCTCCGGGCTCCTTGACGATTTTCGCCCGCGACTATACCGATCGAATACTAGAGGGTAATGCGGCAATGATTTTCAAAATAGCCAACACCTTGATTTTCTTGGTGCCCCTTGGCATTATCACATGGGTACTAACCCTTTTGTTCCGCCAGACCTTCGCCAAGTACAGTCTGTCGAATATCTTCCTCGCACTGAGTTTTGTGATCATTTGGGGCATCTCTCTTTGGATGTTGAACAAAGAATTCCAACAAGACATCGCTGAGATTCCAGCTTCTTGGTTTGGTATATTAAACTCGCTTTTCATCATCACCTTTGCCCCATTATTTTCTAAGTGGTGGGAAAGCAAATACAATCCGAATGCCAACGTAAAATACGGCATCGGCATGTTGCTGCTCGGTCTTGGTATGGCTTGCGTAGCCATTGGCGCGAGTAGTATCCCTGCAGGTGCCGAAACCGCCTCGGTTAGTATCATCTGGCTGATCCTGGTGTACCTATTCCATACGCTGGGTGAGCTCTGCGTTTCACCGGTGGCACTATCCTACGTGAGTAAGCTGGTCCCGGGACGTATGATCGCCTTCATGTTTGGTATTTGGTACCTGGCGGTTGCGATTGGTATGAAGCTGGCTGGTGTATTCGGCGAGCAATCAGAAGCCATCGCACAGGAGCATGGGCTGAGCTACTTCTTCTGGATCCTCACAGCTGTTGCCGTTGGTTTGGCTGTGTTGTGTATCCTGTTGTATCCCGTCATCAAGCGTTTGATGCACGGAGTGCGGTAAAGCAGTAGGCAGTTTGCAGTTCGGCGCTGGTGCGCCTTGCAGTAGACAGCTATTAATGAACAAGAGGCTTGTGAAAGTACTTTCACAAGCCTCTTGTCGTAGCAGTATCACAATATCAAATCATTACAGCCTTAACCGCCAGCGAGTGTAAGTCGTTTCGATGCTCATTTTATCGCGCTGAAAAGTTTCTTGCCCTATTTCCTCGAAGCCGGCTCGTTGTAATATCTCGGCGCGGTAGTTGTCTTCTTTGCTCAGTTCGGTGTAAATCGTTCTGATCGTCGGATAGGTGGTGCGAATCAACTCGATTGCCTGCTCCATCCACGGATCGATAGTATCCTGGCGTCGGAAAGAGGGTTCCCAATTGAAAAAGAAGAAATGGGCCGTCGTTTCGGCTATTTGATCCAGGCGAGCATGACCATAGGTTTTCCGGTTCATCTCGAAGATCATGTTGAATTGCTCCTTGGCCGCATTTTCAGTATTCATGCATTGGTGCAATTCTTCCAGCAGGGTTTCTTCGCTAGGAATCAACAATTCATCCAAGCCCGCTTCCGTCAACTCGACCTTTGTACTATTCAAGAAATAATCGATCACAAGAGGAATGTCCTTTTCTTCCAAAGGACGAACCAATTGGTACTTTGCATCCATGAACTCCTTGTAATACTTGCTGTATTCCTCCTGCGTTTCAAACATTCTCACTTCGTATTCCAATACATCCCGATACCCGGAAGGCTGAGAAGAATAGATGATCGCCGGAAAATGTGCATTGTAATGCGCGGGAATGACACCCCAACGGACGAATTCGCATAGCTGTTCGATATGGAGCATAACCACCCCTTTTTCGGTCCGGTAAAATCCATATTCCGCCATCATATTTGACCCGCTATTCCAAATGCGGTAGTTGATCAAATTCAGGATGGGTAAAATAGTATCTAGCTCGTATATCGAGTCCCTTAAAAACTGGAAGTCAGGTCCGGGCGGCAATTGACCTTCGCTATTCTTGCTAAACAGAAATTTGAACTGTTTTTTCAACACTTTTACCTCAAACTTCTCTTCGTATTGAACCACTGGATATACCAACTTCAGGTATTCCAGTAAGCGCATTATTTTCTCCTGCTCCTTTTTGGCAATGGCCGCCTCGTCATATTGCAACTCGTAGTAAAAAGATTCTGGGCTACAATCGACGAGCAGGACCGGAGATACCTTTTCCGCTAGAAACGCTTCTTTCGAGGAAGCCGGTGGAGGGGTTCCGTCTAGCAAGGAAAACAGATCGGCGGTAATAAAGACCGGATCGATATTCAAGTTACAATGAAAAACCCCGATAAAGTGCTTATTCCGATCGTAAGCCGCCACGAACATTGCTTCGCTACTGGTTAAGGCATGTGCCAGTGGAATATAGTATTGGACTAAGTGAATACTAGCCCGGGTTTTAAACCAAAAACGCAGCTCCTTGGGATCGAAATCAGCCACTTGCGCCTGCGTCAGGAATCGCAAATTGAAAAAACGAAATGGAATAGATTCTTCATGAGGTTGCTTCTTCTCGATCTGCGCCCAGAACTCCCGCAACGCCTCAGATGGTTCAATGCGGTAGTTTCGGCGAATTTTCAACAACTGCTCTGCACGCTCATCCATAACTCAATCCTTTGTTTTGGTTAAGGGCTATCAGCCAATCCGCGCATGAGGTTGACTTCCCATTGCGAAAGTAGTGAATGCCCTGGCATCGGATTTGGTAACCGCTGATTTATCCCTATTACGAAATGTTTTGGGGATTTTCCATTGGCTATTACCCCCTCAGGCTGTGCGACATTCCCTCCAACTCCGAGAGGGGGATCACTGAAGCTAAACCACTCCGCATTGGGTATATCAAATCATTGTAGCATTAAATCATTGTAGCATCAAAAAATCGCAGCAATTAGCAATTCTAGCATAAAACTGCAGCATCAATATTGCTATCTTCATGGCACTGTAAAACCAACTGCAATGACACGTACAGCAATCCTCATCCTTATTGCACTAACTTTCTTTTCGTCCACTTCCGCACAAGTCAGCACCGATGACTTGTTGCAAGGATTCCGTTGGCGCAATATTGGGCCTGCCAACCAAGGCGGCCGAATTACCGACATTGAAGCGTTAACTGATGATTACACCCAGGTTTGGGTGGCTTCTGCATCCGGAGGTGTTTGGCACTCGGACAATGCCGGGAATTCCTGGACCAACATCTTTGATCGCTACGAAACGGCCTCTATTGGCGATATCGCGGTAGACCAAAGCAACCCCAGCAACATATGGGTAGGTACCGGCGAAGCCAATAACCGAAACTCCGTTTCCTGGGGCAATGGTGTTTACAAGTCGACCGATGGAGGAGAGAACTTCACCAATGTGGGGCTGGAAAGCACCCACCAGATTGCCCGCGTACTAGTTCACCCTGACGATTCTGATGACGTTTGTGTGTGCGCTATTGGCCACTTATGGGGTTATTCCGGCGAAAGAGGTTTGTTCCGCACTAAAGATGGTGGTCAAAACTGGGAAAAACACACCAACGGGCTTCCCGATGATGGCAAAACCGGTTGTACCGATCTTGTTCGGGACCCACAAAACCCTGACATCCTTTATGCTGCTTTCTACCATCGCCTACGGCGGCCATATACTTTCCACAGCGGCAACGAAGAAGGCGGCATCTACAAATCGACTGATGGCGGCCGCAGCTGGCGACAATTGACCAATGGCCTCCCCTCTCCTACCGGCCGAATTGGCTTAGCTATTTATCAACAAGACCCGAACATTTTAATGGCACTGGTTGAAGCAGGGCGCAGCGACACGTTGGCTGTAGCGGGCAGCGGTCTATACCGTTCCGAAGATGGTGGTGAAAGCTGGACCTATGTCAATACCTACAACAACCGGCCTTTTTACTACAGCCAGGTTCGCATCAACCCCCTGGATGATCAGCGGGTTTATTTGTTGACCACCAGCTTCCGCGTATCCGAGGATGGTGGTAAGACCTTGGTCAATGGTAGTGAAGACCAAGAGGTGCACGGCGATTTTCACGCCATGTGGCTCGACCCTAACGACAGTGAACGCTATTGGTTGGGTGCCGATAAAGGCTTGTCACTAACTCACGATCATGGAGCGCATTTTACCCTTTTCGACAACTTCGCCATTGGCCAATTCTATCGTATCGGTCTCGACATGCGCGATCCGTATTACGTCTACGGCGGTTTGCAAGACAACGGGATGTACGGCATCGCCAGTTTTGCCCGCGACGCTCGCGGCATCTTATCAGACCACGCCTGGAAGCTCCACTGGGGCGATGGCGAGTTTGTCATGGCCGACCCTACGGATTGGCGGACCGTTTATACTTCCAGCGAAAATGGCCGGATCAATCGCTATGATCCGATCACTTACGAGATTGACTTCATTTCGCCGGGTACACACAACACAACGAACTTTGGTCCGCTCTGGAAGGAGTTGGCGAATGATCAATCCGCCTTGCGTTTCAACTGGACGGCACCCTTTATTATGTCGCCTCATGATCCTCAAACGCTATATCTAGCTGGCAACTATGTGTTTAAGTCGGTAGATGGGGGACAAAGTTGGAGCATTATTAGCCCTGACCTTAGCACCAATGATCCGGTTAAGCGTCAACGCGGCAAAAGCGGTGGCATAACACCAGATAACACCGGAGCAGAAATGCACTGTGCCGCTACTACGCTATCCATTTCACCGATTAATGGCCAGATCATTTGGATTGGCACCGATGATGGAAATGTGCAATTAACTACAGATGGCGGGCAAAATTGGAATAATGTACGAGCAAATGTTCCTGGGGTACCGGAAGGCATTTGGGTGAGCCGTATCGAGGCCTCGCATTTTGAGCCGGGCACAGCCTATTTATCGTTTGACGGCCACCGCTCTGATCGGCTGGATAGTTGGGTCTATAAAACAACGGATTATGGCCAGAGCTGGCAGCAGATCACCGATGGTTTCTCCGCAAATGAAGCTGTACGAGTTATTCGGGAAGATCTAAAAAACCCAAACCTTTTGTTCGCCGGTACGGAGACGGGCATCTGGTTCTCGATTAATGGCGGGGACCATTGGGATCGCTTCCAACCGAATTTCCCCACCGTATCTATTTATGATCTTAAGATTCATCCTCGCGACAACGACCTGGTAGCTGGTACACACGGACGCAGTATCTGGATAATGGATGACATTAGCCCATTGCAGCAATTAACTCCTGCCATTCAGAAGAGCAATGCACATCTATTTGATCAGCGGCAGGCCACGATATGGGAAAACGTAAGCCGTGGTGGCCAGCGGGGGCATTTCTGGTTTGCAGGAGAGAACCCACCAAGTATCGAGAATACAACATCTATCCCTCGTGCAGGCTTTGCTAATCGGGCGGGAGTGGCCTATTTCCTAGGCCCTGATGCCCAAGAAGCTAGCATTGAAATCACTGATTTCGCTGGACGGATGGTGCATAAGGCCGAATTGGAGGTCAGTCCTGGTATACATCGCTACTGGTGGAACCTGGAGTTTGAAGCCACTCCTTTGAGTGATGAGGAGTTGGCTCGGGCAACAGCGGCTTTCGAAGAATTAACCGCACGATTCACCTCCGGCCGCTTAAGGCGTGCAAAGGCTCGCTTTCTGGAGGCCCAAACACCTGAAGAACAACGGCGTGCGATCGAAGCACTAATTGAGCTGGGTGATGAATTGGGGATTCCGCGCGCAACGGCCGGCAGTTATGTCGTTCATTTAACCGTTGATGGTCAAACCTACACCAAGCCATTAGAAATCCGTGATGACCCGATTCACAATGAATAAGAACTTTTGAATACCGCATATATGAATCGATCACTAATCCGGTCCACTTATTTGTTATACCTGGCTCTATTATTGGGGCAATTTGTCTTTTGCCTTATTGTCATTTTCATGCTAACCCAGCCTGATAGTCCCATGATACGAGAAGGAACCGATTATCTATATCTGGGCTTACTTGTCATTTTCATGGCTGGCAGTGCAGCAATGTTCGTCAACCAACTGCGGAACAAACAAATATCGAAGATCCGCGCCAATTTTGAAGGCAAGGTCTTGCATTACCGGACCACAGTGATCATGCGGTCTGCAATGGTAGAGGCCGGCAACCTGTTCTGCATTGTACTGAGTATTTTGGAACGCAGCCTCACGCCTCTACTTATTTTTGCGTTGGGGCTGCTGGTGTTCATATACTTCCGCCCTCGTGTCGAAGAGATCGCTACCAACTACCAATTGACCGGAGAAGAGCGGCAGAAGCTGGAGCGGCAGCTAAAACGAAACTAATGCGCTAGTTGTGCTGGCATACCGTGCATTCACTAAGCTGGACTTTCGGTGAAAGTCAGTAGAGAGACACGGGCCCGTGTCTCTCTACCACTTTCGGCTTTGCCGAAAGTCCAGATAAGCAAAAACAAACATGCATAACACCGATCACGACTTTTTGCGAAGAGCCATTGAGCTAGGTCTGGAAGGCATGCGAAAAGGCCAAGGTGGCCCATTCGGTGCGGTAGTGGTGAAGGATGGCCAAATTGTAGGAAAAGGATGGAACCGCGTCACTTCGAGCAGCGACCCTACCGCTCATGCCGAGGTAACGGCCATCCGGGATGCTTGCCGAAACCTGAAAGACTTCCAGCTGACTGGCTGTGTGCTCTATACCTCTTGCGAGCCTTGCCCTATGTGCCTTGGAGCCATCTACTGGGCCAGGCCTGATCGTTTTGTCTTTGCTGCTGGCCGTGAAGATGCGGCCGCGGCCGGATTTGACGATCAATTTATCTATGACGAACTTCCTATGCCTCCTGCCAATCGAAGCCTTCCTGGCGAACAAATGTTGTCGGAGGAAGGTGCTGCTATGTTTGAGCGCTGGCGCGATAAAGAAGATAAGGTGGAATATTAATGTCCGGCGTCCGAAGTCCGAGGTATAGACAAATAACGTCGGACTTCGGACGCCGGACATATTGACGTTTAGACATATTGCTTACCTTTGCCGCATGAAAAAAGGAGCGCAGCGCATACTGATGGTGGTAGGGATTATTGCCCTGAATATCCTGCTTGATCAATTGACGAAAGGTTGGGCACGGGAGAACCTACAATACCATGTCCCAAAGTCCTATTGGGGTGACTTTTTCAGATTAACCTACGTGGAAAACAAAGGTGCTTTTCTTAGCCTGGGGTCTGATCTTTCGGAGAACGTACGATACTGGGTCTTGCATTTATTCCCGGTCCTTTTATTGGGCGCACTTACTCTCTATGCCATGCTTTCCACCACCTTAAATCGCTGGCAAATTATTGCGATGAGCTTCATTATTGGTGGAGGCATCAGCAATGTCTACGACCGTTTACTTTACGGCCAGGTCACTGACTTCATGAACATGGGTGCTTTTGGCGTAAGGACGGGCATTTTCAACTTTGCGGACGTATCGATCATGGCCGGTTTATTTATTATGCTACCCTTTGCCTTTCAGAAGGATCCGACAGAAGAAGACGCAGCAACAGAAGAAGAATAATTCCTTTCAGTCTCGCCATTGCATCTGGCTATGCGTTCAATTTGTATCCTTCTTTTCCAGCACCTCCACATCAAAGGCCAAGATCTGATTGGGCGGCACCAGGTAGTCGCCGTCCTTAGTTTGTAAGCCTTCTTCACCATAAGCTAGGTGACTAGGCACTAATAGACGAATCTTTCCGCCTACCGCAATTAATTGCAGGCCTTCGTTCCAGGCATCGATCATGTTACCGACATAGAATTCTAAGGGTTGATCGCGGCGACGCGAATTGGCGAATTCCTTTCCATTGAGGAAGTAGCCCCTATAATGCGCGACCAGGAAATCTCCCCATTGAATGGGATCGCCCTCACCGGGAGCCAGCACTTCATAAAACAATCCGGATGCAGTGGGCTGTACATTGATTAAGTTTTCGATTGCATGATCGATGATCGCATTCTGATCGCGTGCAGTGCGGGAAGTATCAGTGGTCATTTCGGCAGACAACCGCATTAGGAGATCATCTTCATTAGGAGGTGGTGGCGCTGGTGCTTCTTCTTGAGCTTTCGAATCGCTCGATGAAGACGCACCACTACAAGCTGCTAAAGAAAAGACCAGCAGCAACAACCCATAGAACGTAGGCTTCATTTTTTATTAGAAAGGTACACTTTTCATAGATGGATGTGGTGAAACAGTAGCCCGGGGAGTTCATAGTGGAGGGTGTATGTTGACGGGGATCATGTGACCCTGGCGGGTCAACCCACCCAGGCCTTTCCGCCGGAAACCATCCTCCAATCACCTGACTGAAGGACAGGCGTCATCATCTACTTCCACAACGGAAGCAGCCAATACACACGCAAAAAGAAACCTACGAAACTCCCATTGACAAGATGAGAGGAAGAGACCTACGAAGAGTTAGTCAGCTTGTCAAGCAAACCACTCAAAGATAATAAAATGTTTGTAAATAAAAAATAACAAACTTTTACATTCAAGACCCTCAACGAAGCATAACGCTCCGTTGAGGGTCTTTTCTTTCCATCAAAGATAGAATGGGCTGATTGCGCTCTAATTAGGTTACGCATTAACGGCAGCTTCCGCAAACAACGGAAAACTGCTCATGTGCGCATTGACTTCCGTACGCACCCGGTCGAGCACAGCCTGATCATCAATATTACTGATTACCTCGTCGATCCACTGCACCGCCTTGCGGCAGTCTTCCACTGTAAATCCACGAGACGTTACTGCCGATGTGCCAATCCGAATACCCGAAGTAACCATCGGCGACTGCGTGTCAAACGGGACCATATTCTTGTTCACCGTAATGTCTGCAACACCAAGTGCTTCCTCAGCTTGCTTGCCAGTAACGCCTTTACTGCGCAGATCGATCAGCATCATGTGGTTATCGGTGCCACTACTAATGATTTGATAGCCTTTCTCCACGAAGGCCGCTGCCATCGCCTGTGCATTCGTGATCACTTGCTGGGCATAACCTTTGAAGCCAGGTTGTAAGCATTCCCAGAATGCTTGCGCCTTGGCAGCAATGACGTGTTCAAGCGGGCCGCCCTGCATACCAGGAAAGACTCCGCTGTTAAGAATACGAGACATTTTGATCACCGTACCCTTCTTGGTGGTACGCCCCCATGGATTAGGAAAATCTTCTCCCATCATGATGATACCACCACGTGGGCCACGCAAGGTTTTGTGCGTCGTGGAGGTCACGATATGACAGTGCGGTAGTGGGTTATTCAGCAGGCCTGAAGCAATTAAGCCGGCCGGGTGCGCGATGTCGGCTAGCAGAAGAGCGCCAACTTCATCCGCGATAGCGCGAAAACGTTCATAGTCCCAGTCCCGCGAATAAGCAGAAGCCCCACATATAATGAGCTTGGGTTGTACCTCGCGAGCTTTCTCCGCTACTTTATCCATGTCGATCGTGCCCGTGGCTTCTTCCACGCCATAGAAATGGGCTTGATAGACTTTTCCACTATAATTGACCGGAGAGCCATGTGAAAGGTGGCCACCGTGCGATAAATCGAAGCCAAGGATCGCATCGCCAGGCTGAAGCACTGCCAGAAAAACAGCTGCATTCGCCTGTGCGCCAGAATGCGGCTGCACATTAGCATAAGCTGCTCCGAATAGCTCCTTGAGGCGATCAATAGCCAGTTGCTCCACTTGGTCAACCACTTCGCAACCGCCATAGTAGCGTTTGCCGGGGTAACCTTCAGCATATTTATTGGTCAGCACACTGCCCATTGCCTCCAAAACGTCTTCACTAACGAAGTTCTCGGAAGCAATCAACTCAATACCTTTCAACTGGCGTTCTTTCTCTTTTTGAATGAGGTCGAATACCTGTGTATCTCTAGCCATCTTACTACGGAATAATATTTGAAATTGCTGCGGCGAAGGAATTCTTGCCCCAGAAGTAATGCCGCTTCACATTTCCGGGGTGAATTTGCTGGCAAAGGTACAATAATTTGCATTCCAGCCCCTTTATATTGTCAGTCGCGTGAAACCCCAAAACGCCCTTAAGTAAGAGAGCATATTTAAATGGCCTTTTTGGTCGAGCAGGTTTTTCGCACAGATAAGGCAAAAAACGTAGTCCTAGCCAAAGCTAAGGCGGGTCTTTTTCACGCCATATGGGCGAAAATGATGCCACCACAAAAGAGTAATTTAGATTTGCTCCCTTACTTACATTACAATCTACAGGCAAACTAAGCAGAACCCCATGACCAACTTCAACCCTTTCCCGTATAGGCACAGCACAACTTTATCGATTAAGGAGGCATTAAATAATCGTTAATCCCTATACTTGCAGAAAGCTACTCATCCCGAAATTCGTTCCACTATTCAACCTGGAAAACTCTGGCGTTTATGACCCAATCGGCGACGCATACACCATTACTGACCCTTGTTTCACGCGGTATACCCGGTGCTCAAGTGAAGAGAAAGTGGGGCCTCCTGGCTCTATTACTGGCTTTCCTGTTTAGCCAACTCTACGCTACCGGCAATCGTTTCCGCCTGAGTTGGCGCAGCAACCCCTCCACATCCATGGTCATCGGTTGGGACCAAGTGTCCGGCGCGAATCCCATATTGTATTACGACATCGACGATCATGGGCAGAATTGGAGCGCGTATCGATTCAACCAGTCGCCCGACCGCGTTGTCGCGGCAAAAGGGATGAACAATCACTTCGTCCGGCTGGCCAATCTGATCCCCAACACCGTCTACTATTTCGTCGTCAAAGATACCGAAGGGAATAGCCAGCGCTTTTCCTTCCGCACCGCACCGAACGATCCAACAACGCGCTTGTCTATTATTGCCGGGAGCGATTCCCGCAACCACCGCGAAGCCCGTTGCAATGCCAATATGCTCGTAGGCAAACTTCGCCCACACGCCATTATGTTTGGTGGGGACATGACTGGCGACGACTCGCCCAATGAATGGATAGAATGGTTCGACGATTGGCAATTGACCAAAAGCAGTGACGGTCGGATGTTTCCCATTATCGTTGCTCGCGGCAACCATGAAGCGTCCAACGAACAATTGGTCAACCTCTTTGACCTACCCAGTGCCAGCGTTTACTATGGTTTGTCTTTAGGTGGGAACCTTTTACGAATCTATACCCTGAATACATTAATCCCAGGTGGTGGCGAACAGCGCGATTGGCTTGGGCGTGACCT
>SPJK01078041.1_pt1 | contig 18466 bp, 14 predicted proteins | sample 3741771 | NCBI WGS metagenome assembly SPJK01 (sample SAMN10925997, study PRJNA522277) | cold seep metagenome | isolation source: Elba SIP-enriched marine methane seep metagenome, extraction at timepoint T2 | place: Italy: coast of Elba, Mediterranean Sea
TCCAGGGCATAACCTGGTGGCGTAGACACATGTACTGTAAAGTCTAATAACTCGGCTGCTTGCAACCAGGTATAACACATATTATTGGCGTCGCCGATCCAAGCGACAGTTTTGCCTTGAATAGCACCGCGATGCTCAATATAGGTAAAAATGTCCGCCAGTATCTGACACGGATGATATTCATTGGTTAAACCATTAATCACAGGTACGCGCGAGTTTGCGGCAAAATTTTCCAGCATTGATTGCTCAAAAGTGCGAATCATCACGATATCACTCATGCGAGAGATGACTTGCGCTGCATCGTCTACAGGCTCGCCACGCCCAAGCTGCGAATCTTTAGTATTCAGGTAGATCGCTGAGCCGCCCAGTTGTTGTATGCCCGCCTCAAAAGACAAACGTGTTCGCGTGCTGGCTTTTTCAAAGATCATTACCAGAGAACGATCTTCCAACGGCCAGTACTTTTGATAACTTTTAAACTGATCTTTAATGACTTTTGTACGTGCAAACAAGTAAGCTAACTCATCACGATTAAAATCATTAAATTGTAGAAAGTGTTTAACGGTCATAGCCTCACCTGTTCTTTAGGATGCCACGGCATCTTTTGTTTGTTCTGCGACAAAGCTCTTGATCACATCGCTCAGTGTAGACACCAGTTGATCCGCTTCTTCCGCATTCATCACCAAAGGTGGCAATAAGCGCACAACATTATCAGCGGTCACGTTAATCAATACTTTGGCAGCCAGCGCCAGTTTAACTAACTCACCACATGGACGGTCTAATTCGATTGCCAGCATCAGCCCAGCGTGCCGCACCGTCGTGACTTCTGGTGTGTCTGCAAAGGCAGCATCAAAACCGGCTTTAATCTGTGCGCCTATTTTAGTAGCATTCTGCAACAAGCCTTCCTGCTCAATGGCATCTAAGGTGGCGAGACCAGCCGCACACGCCAGCGGATTGCCACCAAAGGTAGAGCCGTGCTTACCTGCCGTTAACACACCTACCGCTTTCTCAGCCACCAGGCAGGCACCAATAGGCATGCCTGAACCAAGTCCTTTGGCCAGCGCCATCACATCAGGCAAAATATTACTGTGTTGAAAGGCAAACCATTCGCCTGTTCTGGCAACCCCTGACTGCACTTCGTCCAGCATTAATAACCAGTTATTGTCATCACAAATTGCGCGCAGACTCTCTAAATACACCTTGCTGTCAGCAGGGATATTAATACCACCCTCACCTTGCACTGGCTCGACCAATACAGCGACAACGTTGTTTTTATTTTGCGCAATCTGCCTAATCGCATCCAGATCATCAAAAGCCACACGCCTGAACCCTGTCACCAATGGCTCAAAGCCTGCCTGTACTTTGCGGCTACCAGTGGCAGATAATGTTGCCATTGTTCTGCCATGAAACGAATGTTCCATCACAATAATTTCTGGCGACTGGATGCCCTGGTTGTGCCCATACAGTCTGGCAAGTTTAATCGCCGCTTCATTGGCCTCACATCCAGAGTTACAAAAAAACACCTGTTCCATCCCAGACAGTTGAGCCAGGCGGTTAGCCAGAGCCGTCTGTTCGGCAATTTCATAAACATTAGACACGTGCATCAGCTTGCCAGCCTGCTCACTGATCGCCTGCACCAGCTTGGGGTGTGCATGGCCTAAACCATTTACGGCAATACCAGATAAGGCATCCAGGTATTGATTGCCCTCTTCATCCCACAGCCAGACACCCTTGCCATGCGTAAAGCTGATTGACAAGCGTGCATAATTTTTCATTAAATGGTTAGTCATTGTTCAAAGCACTAAACTTTTCTTATAAAAACAAAAACGGCAGCCGACGCCGCCGTATTCAATCATTGCTGGTTTGCTAAAAATCACAAAACCAAACGAATATTATAACAAAAATATACTCTTACCACACCATCTAAACACCTGCTTGAGAACTTCACCGCGATAAAGCCACGACAAAAAACGCTATAATGCAGCCAACTTGAATTAACACGATCATTTCTGATGCAAAAATCACTACCTGCACTGAATAGCGGCTGGATGCTGGTTGCAGCTCTCGGCTTTGCTATGATGGGCGCTTTTGTCAAACTCGGCGCGACCAAATTCACCAGCAGCGAGTTGGTATTTTATCGATCAGTGTTTGGTTTGATCATGATAGGGCTGTTTTTGCACAACAGGCGACTTTCGGTCAAAACCGATTACCTCAAAGTGCACCTACTGCGTAGTAGTGTTGGCTTTGTAGCACTGTTAATGTTTTTTTATGCCATTGCACACTTGCCATTGGCAACGGCAATCACGCTGAGCAATACGTCTGCTTTATTTTTAGGTGTACTCACACCATTATTGCTTAAAGAAAAACAAAACAAACTCACTTACCTTACCTTGGTAACAGGATTTATCGGCGTCAGCTTTTTATTACAGCCCAACTTAGACCATGGGGACAATGTCGCTACCTTGATTGGGTTGACGGCTGGGTTTGGTGCGGCTATTGCCTATTTATGTGTCCGCAAATTAGGCACCTTGCACGAGCCTGACTGGCGCACTGTTTTTTATTTCACACTGATCTCAGCCATCGGTGCAGCCACTTGGATGCTGGCTGAAGAAATGCACACGCTTGCATTCAATGATCTGCCCGTACTACTGGGTTTAGGCGCCTCTGCAACAGTGGCGCAACTCGCCATGACGCGCGCTTATCGCACTGGCAATACTTTGTTTGTGGCCTGTCTAGGCTATACCACACCGCTGCTGGCCAGCTTGTTTGGCTGGCTCTTCTGGGAAGAAATGCTCCAACCCATGCACTGGTTTGGTATCAGCCTGATTATTGGCAGTGGTGTTGCCAATAGTGTGATTAAAAACTGGCGAAAGAGAAGCGCAAAGCGCTAGAGGATTTAGGCATCCAGCAAGCCACTGCGCATGGCAATCAAGGCAATTTCAGCAGAGTTTTTGGCGTTTAGTTTTTGCTTAATGTTATACAGATGCGTGCCCACCGTACGCTCACTCAAGAACAAGGTATCAGCTATCTCTTTAGTCGTGTGCCCTTTGGCCAACGCCATAAACACCTCGAATTCTCTGGGGGATAACACATCAATCGGGCTCTCTTCACCGGATAATTGCTGAATCGCCATTTGCTGAGCCACATCGGCTTCGATAAATTTCTTACCCGAGGCAATGGTACGAATGGCTTTGATCAGCTCTTCAGCCGCACTGCGTTTGGTCAAATAGCCCATGGCACCCGCATTGAGCACGCGTTTGGGGTGCACAGAGTCTTCATGCGCTGACAAGACCAATATTTTGGCATGTGACTCTTTAGCAAGAATACGTTCAATGGCTTCCAGCCCGCCTATGCCAGGCATGGTAATGTCCATGACGATCACGTCTGGCTGTATTGATACGGCTTCGCGTATCGCCTGCTCGCCACTGTCAGCTTCTGCAACGATCTCTATCTCAGGATCGGTTTCAAGCAACATCTTAAATCCCATCCTGACTACTGCATGGTCGTCTACCAGCATGACTTGTATTTTAGCCATTGTTATCCCCTGTTTTTATATTCATCCTGATGCTTTGGCACCATGATCTGAATCCGCGTACCTTGTTTGTCTTCATGCGCATTTGAGCGCAAGCTAAAACTACCTTCCAGCCCTTGCACACGCTCACGCATACCCAATAGGCCAAAATGCTTACTCTGATCCACGACTTCAATATCCATGCCCACACCATCATCTTCAATGATCAACACAATTAACTCTTGGTGATTAATCGTTTGCTGATGCAATGATACTGTGATCTGTTGGGCTTGTGCGTACTTAAGCGCATTATTTACCGCTTCCTGAACAATACGATATAAATTAATACTAATCGTTTCATTCACATTGGTAATGGGCACAGGCATATCAAACACCAGCTGCATCTCGGGGTTCTGATTTTGATAACTTGCCACCAGATCTTTTAAGGTTTCGGCAATGCCCAGATTATCCAGCGCACCGGGGCGCAGCTGGCGAATGATACTGTGCATGCCGTCGTAGATCTGATTTGCCGAAGAGGCAATAACTGCTGCACTGCTTTCTATCGACTCAATCCCCTGCTGCTTGGCCTGGTTTCCAATGCCTACAGCAAAGGTTTTAATCACGGTCACATATTGGCCCAATTCATCATGCAGTTCGCGTGCCAGGCTACGGCGTTCATCTTCAATATGCGACTGTATTAATTGCGTCAGCTGGCGATTTTCTTCCAACTCTCGCTCTGCATGCAGCGCTGTCACCATGCGGTTCAAACTTTGCCCAATTTTATTAAACTCGGGCAAATTAAACGCAGGCAATGTTGTTTTCAGGTCGCCTTTTTCGACCTTTTGAATCGCGTCCAAAATCGCCTGTACAGGTTTGAGCGCATGACTTAGAAATGCGTAGACAAAAACGTTTAAAATAATAAAGAAAATCACCCCGATTATCATCACCTGCCTAAAGCTGGCCCAGGCCTCGCGTATCGAGCCATCCGGGTCTGATGAAATAATCAATGTGCCATAACGAATCTTACGAACGACTTGCTCCATTTCTGGCGCAACGATTTTTTCGAACCAGCCTGGTGGCTCGACATCTCGCATAAACATTGACTCGGGAGAAATAAACAACTCGTTATTCACATGATCGTATAGCTCGATATGACTGCTTCTTACGCCGCCAAGGTTACGCAAAAACTCCTGCATAACTTCATGCGTCACGCCCAAGCTTGGATTTAAGGTTGAGTTCAAAATGACATTGTCTAATAATTGCACGGTCACACGCGTTGCGGCTTCTACCTGCTCGCGGATATACACACGTGTATCATTGACCAGGACGCTGCCAACAACGACAACAAACGCGAGTGACAAAAAAGTCACCAATAGATTTAAACGAAACCTTAAGCTCATAATGGCACATCATATAATTTGTATTAGTCTGTTCAGTTTAGCGCATTCAGACAAGCGCGAAAATCATTAAAATACTAGTAAACTGGCAGCGATATAATGCATTTTGTTTGACTAGTACACGTGGAAAGATAATCATGACTATTGAATCCAATAAGCCTATCGTCATCATCACAACCTGTCCTAACCAGCAGTCTGCAGATCACATCATTGAACTAATGCTCTCCAAGCAGTTGGCAGCCTGTATTCAGCAAATGCCCATTACCAGTGATTATCGTTGGGAGGGAAAGCAGGAAAAATCACAAGAAATAAAGCTGGAAATAAAAACGCTACAATGTTTGTTTGATGAAGCGTGTGCTTGCATACGCAATAATCATCCATACGATTGTCCAGAAATTATTGCCATACCAGTGCTCAAGTCTAATGAAGCTTATGCGGATTGGTTACGACAAAATGTCAAAGCGACTTAGAAGACATTTCAATCAAACCATAAAACTCACGGTTATCTATTCAAAAATCTGCCAGACTGGCATAAACTAATTCGTTTAAGAATATAAAAAATCCGCCATGCTTTAAGAGGAGAATCAGCCATGAAAACAAAACAGGTCATTACCGTCATTGATGCTATTTTTTCCGCCATCACCCAACACAAATCCGATATCGAATCACTGGATCGTGAGATTGGTGACGGCGACCACTATATCAACATGAGGCGCGGCACTGAGGCAATTGTAAAAATGAAAGATGAGCTTTCACCTCTGGCCCCTGCTGCTGCATTAAATAAAATCGGTATGAAATTGCTGAGCACCATTGGCGGCGCCTCTGGTCCATTATTCGCGAGCTTTTTCCTAAACATGAGTAAAACGCTGAAAGTCAACGGCGATTCAAGTTTACTGGAAATTGCGGCGGCTTTTGCTGCAGGCGTACAAGCAATCATGCAACGCGGCAAAGCCGATGTGGGTGAAAAAACCATGTTGGATGTACTTGTTCCAGTATCAACCACCTTCACCCAAATGGCGGCTAAGGGTGAGTCTACGGCTGCCATCTGTGATGCACTATGCCAGGTTGCGACAGAAGGACTGGAATCAACCCGTGATATGATTGCCACCAAAGGCCGCGCCGCAGGACTTGGCGAACGTGCCGTTGGTCACCTGGATGCTGGCGCAAAAAGTTGCGAAGTCATGATTCACGCCACCTGCGACACTCTCAAACAAACCAGCTAACCATCACGCGATAATAAGGGAGCCATACATGAAAAAATTTTTGAATGCCGTTGATGACCATCTAATGGAAAGCCTCAATGGTTTTGCGCAAGCACATGCCGATTTAGTCTCATTGAATCAAGAGCCTGTTTACATCACTAGAAAAGTGCCAGCCAAAGATAAAGTGGCGATTATTTCTGGTGGTGGCTCGGGGCACGAGCCATTGCATGCCGGGTATATTGGCTACGGCATGCTTGATGCCGCCTGTCCTGGGCAAGTATTCACCTCCCCTACACCAGATCAAATGCTGGCAGCCGCAGAAGCTGTCGACCAAGGTAAAGGCGTACTGTTTATTGTTAAAAACTACGCTGGTGATGTCATGAATTTTGAAATGGCGACAGAAATGCTAAGCAGCGAACATGCGACAGTACTGACGAGTGATGACTGTGCGGTGATTAACAGCACATACACTGAAGGACGCCGTGGTGTTGCTGGTACGGTGATCGTAGAAAAATGCGTGGGTAGCCTAGCAGAAACTGGCGCTGACCTGCAAGCCTGCAAGGCGCTAGGCGATAAAGTCAACGGCCGTACCGCGAGTATTGGTGTTGCACTAACCAGCTGCACCGTTCCCGCGGCGGGAAAACCCACCTTTGATATTAGTGACGATGAAATTGAGATGGGTGTTGGCATCCATGGCGAGCCTGGTAGACGCAGAGAACCCATGCGTGCCTTAGATGCCATTGTCAAAGACGCTGTTGATGCCATTCTCACTGACCTGGAACCGGAACCAGGTACAGAAATAATGTTACTTGTGAACGGCTTTGGTGCCACCCCGTTAATGGAACTGTATGGTGTCTATCATAGTGCAGCAAAATTACTGGATGCGCAAAATTTGACTATCGCACGCTCACTGGTCGGCAACTACACCACGGCCTTAGACATGGCAGGTGCTTCGATCACCGTCTGTCTGCTCGATGATGAAATTAAACAACACTGGGATAGCCCCGTGCATACAGCAGCATTACGCTGGGGTAAATAAGTTAATCACCATAAAACACAAATTGCCAGAGACTACGGACATTATCAACCAATGTTTGCATGCTAGCCTCTGGCACTTTTGCATCTGCAGTCCCTTGTAACCGAATCGCATGCTGCTGTTTTCGCAGTTCCAAGTAGGCACCCGCTGCCGATTTCGCCAATGTTTCCGGAATCAAACCAACCTTGCTACACGTCATGAGAATATTCAAGTTACCTGCATTTTTTAACAGCTCCGGATACTTATGCGCGTAGGCTAACACCAAGTATTGCACAATAAACTCAATATCCACCATTCCACCAAGACTCTTTTTAAGGTCAAAAAGGCCTTCTACATAGCGGTAGGCACCTTTCATCCGTTCACGCATATCCAGTACTTTGGCTTTCAAATCATCCAAGTCGCGTGGCTGCAATAAGATTTCTTCTCTGACTTTTTCAAAGGCTTGACCGACTGCTTCATCCCCAACCGCAAACCGTGCACGGGTCAGGGCTTGATGCTCCCAGACCCAGGCTTTTTCGCGTTGATAACGTTCAAAGCCTTGTATTGAAATCACCAGCAATCCACTGTTACCATCTGGGCGCAACTGCATATCTGTTTCGTACAAAATACCAGAAGAAGTCATGGTATTCAGCCAATTGATGATACGCATGCCAAAACGTGAATACACTTCCCTTGCTTCAGGGTGATCATCGTCATAGATGAACACAAGGTCAAGGTCTGAGAGATAACTAAGCTCACGCCCACCATGTTTGCCATACGCAATAATCGCAAATTTTGGCTGATCAAGATGTGCGCCTTTAATCATTGGCCAAACGACTTTAACCACCACGCGCAAAATCAAATCCGCTAATTGACACAACTGATCAGATAATATCTGTAATGGCAGATCTTCAATCACGTCTTTTCTGGCCATTGCAAACAATTGCTGTTGTTGAAATTCGCGCAACGCATTCATTTGCTGTTCAGTGTCACCCTCCAACCACTGCATTTTTTCAGTAATTTCTGCTTCCAATGACGCGATATCAAAACCTGTTTCGGCATCAAAAGAGGCATTCTCGGTCATACTGTCAAGTAAGATTGGGTGTTGGGATAAATAGCTGGCAATCCATGGACTTGCGCCTACCATGGCGACTAGTCGACCCAAAACCTGTGGGTATTCAGCAAAGAATGCTAAATAACTGGCACGCCTGCAAATAGTCTCAATCAAATCGACCATACGCTGCAAGCAAGCATTTGCATTGTTTCTTTTGCCACAAATCTCAATCACTGATGGCATCAACAGATCCAGCCGCTTTACACTGACCTCTGGCAAGTGCTTATAACGGTGGTTTTTTCTAAACGAGTCTAAGTATCCATAAGCAGCTTCTGGGTCTTGATAACCAAGACCCGATAAGCGTTCTTTAGCCACTGTTACTTCTAGTTGCTGCTGCCAGACAGCCAGAGTTGCAGAATCCTGAACAGCAGGCTCCATATCGTAAGCAAAGACCGCATCAAACTGCTTAGCGACAAATTGGCGGTAACGTGACAAATGGGTAATGAGCTCCGCCCAGTCGGCATATCCCAAGGCCTTAACGATGACAGCGCGTACCTGATCGTCCGTTGGCAATTCATGCGTCTGCTTATCCTCATAATATTGCAGACGGTGCTCTAAGTTTCTTAAAAAAACATACGCCTCGGACAATGAATCCACCACTGTTTGGCTGAGATGACCAATTTGTGCGAGGTGGTTTAATGCTGTCAGTGTTGGGCGCACTTGCAACACATGCTCCTGACCACCGCGCATCAGTTGAAATGCCTGTGCGATAAACTCAATTTCACGAATGCCACCACGCCCAAGCTTGATGTTGTCGTGCAAATCCTTACGGTAGACTTCATCTTGGATTTGCTTTTTCAGGTCACGCATATTCGCTAATGCACCATAATCAAGGTACTTACGATAAATAAATGGCCTTAACAAGCGCTCTACAGATGCATCGCCAGTGATTACCCTACCCTTAATCCAAGCATAGCGTTCCCACTCACGTCCATATTTTTGGTAATACTGCTCCAGTGCATCAAAGCTGCAAACTAAAGCGCCTTCTGATCCAAATGGTCGCAAGCGCATATCCACTCGAAACACAAACCCATCGGCCGTTAGATCATCAATCACATGAATCAGTCGCTTTGCAAGCTTGGTAAAATATTCCTGATGCGACAATGGGTTTTCTCCATCGGTACGACCACTGGATTCATAGGTAAAAATCAAGTCAATGTCTGAGGAGACGTTTAATTCATAACCGCCGAGCTTGCCCATACCAATAATCATCAGTGATTGTCGACTTTCAGGGTTGATTATTGAGACCTCTGGCTGTCCATAATCTTCAGACAGCCAACTGGCAAGGTAGCTGTTAGCGGTATGTAAACTGACCTCTGCCAGCATTGAAGTGGTTAGCATGACCTCCTTCAGATCGGCTAAACCATTAAGGTCCCTCAATATCAAGCGCGACAACACGGCCTTCCGACAGAACCGCAATGCACGTTTGAGTGATGCTTCATCCACAATGTCTGCTTCATTCAACAGTGCAGTCATCTCATCGGCGCTAAAAACCTTATCATGGTCTTTGGTTAATAATGTGTGGAGTGTTTCTTCCTGCATCCATTGCTTGAATACCAGGCTGCATTGTTTGGCATGTTCAAAGTAGCGGCCAAATGCCTCGTCCGTTTTATTTTCTGTTAAAATCATTTCAAGTTTAAGGTTTTAGTTCGTCGGTTATTTCAATTCAATAATAAGGTAGATCCATCGGTGGGTACTACCAATCGGGGGTGATAACATGTCAATCGAGTCTGTCTTACAAGAGTCTCGGGTTTTTATACCCAGTACTACACTGCAAACCAATGCCAATGTTGCTGGTATGACTCATTATCGTCAACTTTGCCAAGCCGCTTTAGATGACTATGAAGGTTTTTGGGCTGAGCTGGCACGCGAGTTAATCATATGGGATCAACCATTTACCCAAATTTTAAACGAATCAGATGCCCCCTTCTACCGTTGGTTCGAGGATGGTACGCTGAATGTTTCGGCCAACTGCCTGGACAAACACCTCGACACCATTCCCGACAAAACTGCACTCACCTTTGAAGCCGATAATGGCGAGACAAAGTCAGTAAGTTATCGTGAACTGTATGAACAAGTCTGTCAATGTGCAAACGGACTCAAAACCCTAAACCTTAACACTGGCGATCGCGTCGTCATTTACCTGCCAATGGGCATTGAGGCCATTGTTGCAATGCAAGCTTGTGCGCGATTAGGCCTTACACACTCAGTGGTCTTTGGTGGTTTTTCGGCAAAAAGCCTGAATGAACGCATTATCGACGCACAAGCAATAGCAATGATCACGGCTGACGGTCAGTTTAGAGGCGGCAAGACGTTACCCTTAAAAGCCATCGCAGATGAAGCCATCAACATGGGAGGCTGTGAATCGTTAAAAAGCGTAGTGGTATTGCAAAAAACCAAACAAGACATTACGTTGCAATCGCACGATATCTGGTGGCATGAGTTAATCGCAGAGCAAGCAAAAACCTGTAAACCCGTCATGGTCGGCGCCGAACACCCTCTTTTTTTGCTGTATACCTCGGGGTCAACGGGTAAACCAAAAGGCGTGCAACACAGTTCAGCCGGTTATTTACTACATGCAATGAACACGACACGCTGGTCATTTGATGCCAAACCAGATGACATCTTTTGGTGTACAGCAGATGTAGGTTGGATCACTGGCCATAGTTATGTGGCCTATGGCCCTTTAGCAATGGGCATGACGCAAGTCGTGTTTGAAGGCGTGCCAACTTACCCTAATGCAGGACGCTTTGGGGAGATGATTGAGCGGCACAAAGTCACCACCTTTTATACGGCGCCAACCGCCATTCGCTCACTGATCAAAGCAAGCAGCGCTAACCCTGAATTTTCACCCGAAAACTACAACCTGAGCAGCTTAAGATTACTCGCTTCTGTGGGCGAACCAATCAACCCAGAAGCCTGGATGTGGTACTACACGGCCGTGGGCAATAGCCAGTGCCCTATCATTGACACCTTTTGGCAAACAGAAACGGGTGGGCACGTCATCACACCACTGCCTGGTGTAACACCATTAGTCCCTGGCTCTTGCAGCCTCCCATTCCCAGGCATCGATATTGATGTGGTTGATGAAACTGGTAACCCCTTGCCTTGGGGGGAAGGTGGTCTACTCGTCATAAAAAAACCATGGCCTTCTATGATACGTACGATTTACGGTGATCCTGAGCGCTTTAAAAAAAGCTATTTTCCAGAAGAGTTAGGCGGCAACCTATATCTTGCTGGTGATGGTGCTGTCCGTAACAAAGAAAATGGCTATTTTACAATCATGGGTCGTATTGACGATGTCTTAAACGTCTCAGGTCATCGCCTGGGCACCATGGAAATAGAATCAGCACTGGTAGCGCATGAAGATGTCGCCGAAGCCGCCGTGGTCGGCATCCCAGACGAAGTTAAAGGAGAAGCGGTTGTTGCTTTTGTGGTACTCAAAGGCAGTCGATTAGAAGGCACTAATGCCAATGCCATGACAGCTTTGCTAAGAGAATGGGTAGGAAAAGAAATCGGCCCAATCGCCAAACCTAGTCAAATACGCTATGGGGATAACCTGCCAAAAACCCGATCAGGTAAGATCATGCGCAGGCTCTTACGCAGCCTTGCAAAAGGTGAAGAAATTGCATCGGACACATCAACACTGGAAAATCCTGCGATTTTAGAGCAGTTTAAATAGGCCCACTGCATAAAAATGGAAGGCCTTATTTTAATTATTGTGTTTATTTTAGTCGCAGTGTTTCTAATGCGATAACACTGGCAAATAAAATGGTTAGGGATCTTTCTTGTACTATTAATACAAAAAGCCCACTAAGGGGCTTTGAGTAAATTGCTTACTTGAAGACGCCTGCATCTGCAGGCTCTTCAGTTATTATGAATTAGCTGCGACCATAGTGATCTTGGAACCTGACGATATCATCTTCACCAAGATACTGACCACATTGCACTTCAATCAAGACGAGCTCTAAAACCCCTGGGTTTTCTAAACGGTGTTTGTCGCCTGCGGGGATATAGGTTGATTGGTTAGGAGAAAGCAGGATGTCTTTTTCGCCATTCACTACCCGTGCAGTGCCGCTGACTACCACCCAGTGTTCACTACGATGATGATGCATTTGCAAGCTTAAACTCTCACCAGGTTTAACAACAATGCGTTTGATCTTAAAACCCTCACCAACTTCTAGGACAGTATAAGTGCCCCATGGGCGTGATGCCGTGGTATGAGTAGTTGCCATATCTGGGAATCTTTCTTTCACCTGATTCACAATGGTTTTAACATCTTCTGAACGGCTTTTATCAGCAATCATCGTGACGTCAGAAGTTTGCACGACAACCAGGTTATCGACGCCCAACGTGGCTAACACGCCACTCTCCGTCCACAATAAGCTGTCTTTGGTATCAGCGGTAATCACTTCACCTTTGATAACATTATTGTCTTCGTTTTTTTCTTGACGCTCATAAATAGAATCCCAGCTACCTAAATCACTCCAGGCCATATCAACAGGCACGACAGCAACTTTGTCCGCTTTTTCTGCAAGACCATAATCAATGGAGATATTTTCCAGTGTTTCATACTGTTCAAGTAGCGCTGCTTCATCCAAACCTGTGATCGTGGCATGCATCTCTGGCTGATAGTTTTTAAGCATGTCCATAAAGCTGCTGGCTTTAAAGACAAACATGCCGCTATTCCAAAGGTAACCTTCTTTCAGGTATTTTTCGGCAGTAGCTTGATCTGGCTTTTCTACAAACGCAGCCACCTCGTGCACAGGTAAGCTGGTGTCACCCACTGACAATTTAGCATTGGGTTTGATGTAGCCATAGCCTGTCGCTGGCTCGCTGGGGGTAATGCCTAATAAGGTCAAATAGCCTTCTTTAGCGGCTGCCTCAGCGGACTCCCAGGCTTGCTGAAACGCTTCTTCATTATCAATACTGTGATCTGAAGAAAACACGCCAATAATAGCATCAGGATTTTCCTTATAGACTTTATTCACACCCCAGGCGATAGCAGGCAGTGTGTTGCGGGCACTAGGCTCACCAAGGACACCGCTGACCGCTTCAGGATACAAATCGGCTAATTGTCCTTTAACTTCAAACAAATGACTATCGTGCGTAACCGTCACTAAGTTTGATGCAGGAATATGCTTACAAATACGCATCGCCGTTTGTTGCAAGAGCGTTTCCTCACCATTCAGTGGCAGTAGCTGCTTTGGCTTCAATTTGCGTGAGAGTGGCCACAAACGTGTACCAGAACCACCACATAAAATCATTGCGTATCGATTGTTCATGCAAAACCCTTAAAAAATAAATGCTGTATTGATATAGACTACACTTGAGTAGTGAAACCTACATGACTGAATAAGAAAACTTTTTGATAGTTTAGCGAGGCAAGCCAATTTGTAAACAACAAAACACCTTGCAAAGCATCCTTTAATTCAGGCAATTATGATGCTTAAAAAATTAGCGCCCAATAAACTTGCGAATATCGCGCTGCTGCCGCTTGGTTGGTCGCCCAGCGCCACGGTCTCTTGCTGCAAAATCTGCTTCACGGCTTAGCGCAGACTGCTCTCGTTTGGCGATACTGGCGGGTGTTTCTTTGTACAATAATGCCGCCTCTGGTGCACCACGTCGAATAGTAGAAAGCCCAGTCACGGTTACTTCGATCTCAAATTGACGATTACGAATTTGCATAATCTGTCCGACCTGCACTTCTTTAGAGGCTTTCACGCGCTGTCCATCCACGTGTATCTTTCCAGTTTCAATTGCAGTGGATGCCAGGCTTCTGGTCTTAAAAAAACGTGCCGCCCACAACCATTTATCGACACGGCATTTTTCTGATTTTTCTTCGTTTGTGTATTTGCTTTGTCGTTTTGCCATGCGCTAGTGATCACCCTTCTTTTTTGCACTGGGCTTATTGTTTTCAATCATGGCTTTAAACCACTGCAAACGTGCCGCCGCATGGTGGTTAATGTCTTCCATAAACGTGTCGGTCAGATACATTAAACCCTCTTCCACACGTGACATGGTCGCAATATGAAATTCACCGGCTTCAACTGCGGCAATCACCTCATCATTCAGCATCAAGTGGCGGGTGTTTTTGGTTGGAATCAATACACCTTGTTTACCATTTAACCCAATGGCCTGACACACCTTGAAATAACCCTCGATTTTTTCATTCAAACCACCCACGGGCAACACTTCGCCTTGCTGGTTCATGCCACCTGTAACCGCAATGGCTTGATTAATCGGTAACTGTGTTAATGCTGATATTAAGGCAAACAGCTCCGCACAAGAAGCCGAATCACCATCTACGCCCTCATACTCTTGTTCAAACACTAACGAGGCGGTGAAATTCAACGGCGCATAATTAGCAAAATGCTGCTGTAACCAGCTTTGCATAATCAGCACGCCTTTGTCGTGTGTCGGGCCACTCATCGTCACCTCTCGATCAATGGTAACCACACCTTTTAAACCTGGGTAACAATTTGCAGATATTCGAATAGGTGACCCAAAGCTTGCTTCAGCCAAATCAACATGGGTTAAGCCATTGATCTGGCCGACCATCTCACCATCTACATTAATCATCAGCTCCTGATCAACAATTGAATCACGCACATGTCCTTCAATATAACTATGACGCTGATCCCGCCGGGCAACCGCCGCTTGTACATGCGATGCCTCAACACAAGCCGCGCCTTTCGCCATTGCCAGACTCTCCAGCATTACCTGGTTTAAGGTGATCAGCTGTGTGCTCAAGCGTGTTTGGTCTTCTTCTAAGCGGTGTAAGACACGTAGTAACTGTTGTACTGCTGCCTTGCTATAGGCGCTATTGCCAATCTGCCTGGCTTGTAATGCAATATAACCTGCCAATAGTTGATAGTGAGCTTTACTGACCTTCACATTCTCGACAAATTCTACTTTAATTGGAAAAAAGCGAAACAAATCTGCCTGCTCATCCAACATCGCATAATAGTCATCGCGTGAAGCGATTAAAACAAGCTTTACATTAACTGGAATAGTCATTGGTGTAGCGATCAGCTGACTACCACTATGATCCTCCAGCGTGAGGTATCCGTTACGGCAAAAGCGATAAAGCTTCTCAATAATCTGTGAGCCATGCTGCTCATCAGCTAACAAATCACGTAAGTGTATTATCAAGACACCACCATCGGCGCGCAATAAATTACCTGCGCGCAAACGACTGAATAATGGCCCATCCCCACTATCAACCCCGCCAAACAAGCCACTAAGGCTCGGCGCATTCTCTAAAACAACAACCTTCTGGTTAACATTAGCTTCATGACTGGCTAATAGCTGACAACGATAGCGCCCAAGCCCAGTGTCAGACAACAAGGACTCTAGCAAAGGGTCACCCTCTGCTTGCCCACTGGATTGCCAGTCTTCTAGCAGCTGCTTAAAGTCTTCCTGGATTCCGGCAAAATAGTCCGTTAATGATTCCACCGCTAAGTCAGTGGCTATGCTCGCAAAAGTGGTTTCAAATGTTGTTTGAATGTCTTGTAAATGCTTCTTCTCAACCTTGGTATTCAGTGCTTGCACAATCTGGTGCTGTACTTGCCGCAAACCGCGTTCGACTGATCGGCATACTGCTTTAGCAGAACCTGCTGGCAGAGACACAACCTGAGCACCGTGTGTGCTTGAAAAAGCATCAATGGCAATCCAGTCTAGCGGTGACGTTAGTGGTGTTTTTATTTGCCATTGCTGGGCCACCTCGTGCATCAAGTGTGTGCGGCACGTGCCTGGCTCACCAAGCACTAACAAGTGTGAATTGGGTGCGCTAATTTCAAAACCAAGTTGTGCGGCCTGCCAGGCGGTAGGATGTAATTGCCATGCGATCTGGTGTGGTCTTTGCTCAGAAAGCGTCGTAGACTGCTTGAGCAATTCTTCTGTGGTTTCAAAGACTAACCAATCATCCGCAACGTTAACGGACAAACGATCACTGGGCAGCGCGTTTACAGCGGCCAGTGTATTATTACTGCTCGATTTTACAGTCATATAAAAGCCCTCAAGCGATTGGTCACGTTATGGTTTCCATCGCGCTTTTGCCTGGTCATCACTCTGTTTGGCTTCTACCCATCGTGGACCAGTTGATGTCTGCTCTTTTTTCCAAAAGGGAGCGTCTGTTTTTAAATAGTCCATGATAAACGCACATGCCTCAAAGGCATCTTGCCGGTGTTCACTGGCAACCGCAACCAACACTATCTGGTCACTGGGTTGTAAGGTACCAACACGATGAATCACGGTTGATGCTAATAAAGACCAGCGCGATTGTGCTGTCGCAACAATGTTCTGCAAGGCTTTTTCCGTCATTTGTGGGTAATGCTCAAGTGTTAACGTCGCAACATTATCACCTTCGTTCAAGTCACGCACATAGCCGATAAAACTAGCGACAGCCCCAATGTCTTTGCGTTGTGTACGCATGTGCGCCAGCTCGGCACTGACATCAAAGTCCAGCGTTTGCACAACAACCTTATCCACACTAGCCACCTGTCATGGGTGGGAAAAACCCCACTTCATCGCCATTGTAGATTTCTGCCGCATCATCAACTAACTCATGATTAATCGCTGCACGTACCGTTAGTGGCCCCATTAACATTTTAGACCATTGCTCTCCTCGCTCAGCAAGAAACGCTTTGAGTTGCAATACGGTTACACAAGGCTGGTTTTTTTCGGCTAAAAAATCCGTTAAATCCAACTCCTCAGTTGAGTATTTAAGGGACTCTTTTAATCTTGCGAAGTATAAAACTGTAATTTTCATGATTTAAGGTTCTTCATCAATCCCGTCTAATAAATCTATTTGTTCTTTGGATAGTTCAACACGTTCAATCTGCGCAAAACGACGGCTGATTTTTCGGCTGGAAACATGCACATCCTGCGCATCATCATTTGCCTGACGAATATGATCCGCCAGCTTTTTCATACGCATATCAAAACGGCCAAAGTCTTGACTAAGCTTAGCCAACTCATCTTTTATCACATGTACTTGTTTCTGTGTTTCAGAGTCTTTTAACACCGCACGCGCCGTATTCAATACAGCCATCAAGGTCGTGGGAGACACCACCCACACGCGTTTTTGCATCGCATATTCAATCACTTCATTATGATACGCATGAAGCTCTGCAAAGACTGCCTCTGCTGGAATAAACATCACCGCACCATCAGAGGTTTCATTCGTGATGATGTATTTATTCGCTATATCATCCACATGTTTTTTAACATCGGCTTTAAACTGTCTTGCCGCTTTTTGCTGTTCCACCGTATCCAGTTCACCATTTGTCATGCGGTGATAATTTTCCAATGGAAACTTACTGTCCACGGCAACAGTACCAGTTGGCTCAGGCAGAAATAATGCACAATCGGCGCGCATGCCATTTTCAAAGGTATGCTGCATGGAGAAAGCCTCAACGGGTAGTACATTACGAATCAGCGCTTCTAGCTGGACTTCGCCAAACGCACCACGGCTACGTTTATCACCAAGTAACTCTTGCAGGCTGACAACATTCGTAGTCAGGCCATCAATCTTCTTTTGTGCCTCGTCTATCGTTGCCAAACGCGACATGACATCTGTAAAGGTCTGGTTGGTTTTCTTAAAGCCTTCGTCTAACCGCTCAGTCACTTTCCCGCTGATTTGTTCTAGTCGTTCATCAACCGCTTTGGTTAATTTATCAACGCTTTGCGTCAATGTCATCGTGGCTTTCTGCATGGTGTCATTCATCACGACCTGTTGGGATTTTCCTTGTTCACTCAAGGTATCGTGTAAGGTTTTAAGCAAGTTTTCGCGCGTGCTGGCCAAATTACGTTCCTGCGTTTGCTTCAAGCTTTCAAAAGATGCCTGCGTGGTCTCACGACTTTTAGACAGGCTATCCTCTTGACCGCTTTTGAGCATTGCCATTGACGCTAGCATTTTTTCACGTGTGTTTGAAAGCGTTGACTCTTGTGCAGACTTTAACGCATTCAAGACTTCCCGCGTCATTTGCAGTTCTTGTGCCATGCTTAAGCGCAAGCGCTCAATCGCGTCATTAGTGCTAGTAGATAAACGGTCTCCCAGCTTATTCAGGCCATCGTTCACATTAATCAAAATCGCACGATGCTTGTCATCCAGGTTTTGATTCAGAGTGATTAACGTCTGCTCATGATTATCCGCCATCGCGTTTAACAACTGTTGTTGCGCCTCGGCATGCAGCGCAAGCGCCGCTTGCTGCCGTTTGCTTTGCA